>SKEY01000253.1_pt1 | contig 92155 bp, 99 predicted proteins | sample 4843871 | NCBI WGS metagenome assembly SKEY01 (sample SAMN11008797, study PRJNA524170) | human gut metagenome | biome: Human fecal sample; material: Feces; isolation source: fecal sample from pouch patient p36 | host: Homo sapiens | place: Israel: Tel-Aviv | collected 2016-12-04
ATTATTCGCATGATGAAAAAATTATTGATTGAAAAAATTACTGAGTTATCAAAAATTTCTACTAAAGAATTGATCGAAAATAGATATCAACGATTTCGTAAATTTTAACCAAACATCCGACGACGGCAAAGGCCGTCGTCTTTGTTTTTATATAATGAAAATTGAGAGTAGTCAGAAGTTTTCTATCAATCATGATAAAAATATTTATACATTTAATGGTGGTATATATGCAACAATAGAACTTATATCCAAAAGTATTTTAATATTTATACATAAAAATGCTTGTTTTATGAAAATTACATGCTATAATAAATTCATTGAAAAAAGCATTCAAAAATAGGAGGAATTAGGATGAAAAAGATTACCGGCTTAGTTATGACATTAGTAGCATTATTTACCTTAGCAGCATGTGGTGGAGGCGGCGATAAATCATCGGACTCATCAAGCGCTAAAACAGAGGATCAATTGGCAGCAATCAAAAAAGCAGGCGTATTAAAGGTGGCAACTTCAGCGGACTATGCGCCGTTTGAGTTCCATACCATGGTGGACGGTAAAGATAAAATTGTCGGTGCAGATATCGATTTAGTCAATGAGATTGCCAAGCAATTAGGAGTCAAGGCGGAAGTTTCAGACATGAGCTTTAACACTGTTTTAGCTTCATTGAAGGAAGGAAAATCGGATATCGCTATCTCAGCGATTTCTGCTACAAAAGAACGTCAGGAACAATTTAACTTTACGGATAACTACTACAATCCGCCACAAGTAGTGATTATCAATAAAAAGAATGAAAATAAATTTACAAGTTTAGATACGTTAAAAGATAAAAATGTCGGTGCGCAAAAAGGTTCGATTCAAGAGGATGTTGTAAAAACACAAATTAAAGATGCCAAACTTGTTTCAATCGAAAAAGTACCAAACATGGTGATTGAAGTGAACAGCGGTTCGTTAGATGCAATGGTTGTAGAAAAAACAATCGCAGAATCTTATGTCCAACAAAATCCTGAATTAATGATCGCTAATATTGATTTAAAGGCAAATGAAGATGAAGCCTTCGCAATTGCTTTACCAAAAGATGGCAGTGATAAACTACAAGCAGAAATTAATAAGATTATCAAAAAGTTGAATGATGAAGGCGAGATTGATGAATATGTTCAACAAAATCATGAATTAGCCGAAAAATCAGCAGAAGAATAGGGGAAACAGGTTTTGAACTTTTCTTTTTTGGATAAATACTTATCTTATTTCGTTTCAGGAGCGGGAATTACTGTTATTATCTCGCTAGTAACAGTTTGTCTTGGGACTTTAATCGGTCTTGCAATGGCACTATTAAAGTTATCTAAACACAAGCCCTTAAACTGGTTAGCAAATATCTACATCGAAGTGCTTCGCGGCACTCCGATGTTATTACAAATTACAATCGGATTTTTAATTTTACAAGGCTTTTTTCCTTCCAAAGATTTAGATGTCGGGGTGTTAACAGTTAGCCTGAGTCGCTTATTTCCAGGGATGATTGTCCTATCTTTGAATTCTGGAGCCTATGTTGCAGAAATTATTCGTGGCGGTATTACAGCGGTGAATTATGGTCAGACGGAAGCTGCGCATTCATTAGGATTGCGTCCAGCGCAAACAATGCGTTATGTGATCTTACCACAAGCGTTGAGAAACATCCTACCGCCATTAGGAAATGAATTTATTACTTTGATTAAGGATTCATCTTTGCTTGCAACGATTGGGATCAATGAATTAATGGGCTCTGCCCAAATCGTTGTCTCAAACTCTTATATTCCATTAGAACCATTAATTGTCGCTGCGGCCGTTTATTTCGTGATGACCTTCATCACTTCCCGTTTAGTAAATCTGTGGGAGAAAAAACTTGGAAAAGGCTATCAGCGATAAGGAGCAGAGGTGAATATAATGACAGAAGCATTGATTCAAATTGAACATCTAAATAAAAAATTTGGTGACAATGAAGTCCTGAAGGATATATCTGCGGAGATTCTCCCAGGCGAAGTGGTCGTGATTATCGGGCCCTCTGGTTCTGGAAAAAGCACGTTTTTACGATGTGTCAATTTATTGGAGGTTCCGACTTCAGGCACTATTAGATTCGAAGGAACAGATATTACCGATAAAAAGAATGACATTTTTAAAACACGTGAAAAAATGGGGATGGTTTTTCAACAGTTCAATTTATTTCCCAATATGACGGTTTTAGACAATATCACTTTATCACCGATTAAGGTTAAAGGATTGGCAAAAGCTGAAGCGGAAACGATCGCGAAGGAATTGCTTGAAAAAGTGGGCTTGTCGGAAAAAGCTGGGGCGTACCCGCAATCGTTATCTGGTGGACAACAGCAGCGTATTGCTATCGCACGTGCATTAGCAATGCAACCAGATGTTATGCTCTTTGATGAACCAACCTCAGCACTTGATCCTGAAATGGTCGGCGACGTATTAGAAGTTATGCAGCAGCTGGCTAAAGAAGGAATGACCATGATGATCGTGACTCACGAAATGGGATTTGCTAAGGAAGTTGGCGATCGTGTCATCTTTATGGATGGCGGTGTGATTGTAGAAGAAGGAACTCCAGAGGACGTTTTTGACCACACGAAAAACCCTCGAACGATTGATTTTTTGTCAAAAGTATTATAAGAATAGTGAGACTAGGCAAAGAAAGCCTAGTCTTTTTTTAAACCTTTGTAGCGAAATGTAGAGTTTTCAAAAAAATTGCGTTATAATCAGGTTTTGTAGAAGTATAAATAAAGTTATAGGAGTTGCCATGTTAGATAAATACAAACCAACGTGGATGGTCGAAGCCATTTATCAAATAACCCCTGAGCAATTAAAGATGCATGGATTCAGAGCGGTTTTGACGGATTTAGATAATACCTTGATTGCTTGGAACAATCCTAACGGTACAAAAGAGCTGATTGATTGGCTGAAAATGATGGATGACGCAGGAATTCCTGTGGTTGTTGTTTCAAATAATAAGGCTAGCCGCGTGGCTAAAGCGTTAGAAAGCTTTCAACTAGACTTTGTTGCTCGGGCAATGAAACCATTTGCGGTGGGAATAAAGAATGCTCAGCAGCAATTGGGCGTTTCAAAAGATGAGATTGTTATGATTGGTGATCAAGTGATGACTGATATTCGCGGAGCTAATGCAGCTGGTATACGCAGCATTCTGGTTCGTCCCATTTTAAACACAGATGGTTGGAATACGCGAATCAATCGTTTTTTTGAACGTCGTGTGATGCATATTTTGTTGCGCAAAGATCCTGATATGAAATGGAAGAGTGAACTATAAATGGAAGAAGAATTATTTTGTATCGGCTGTGGTGCGAAGATTCAAACAGAGCATTCAAATGAATTAGGCTACACACCGCTTTCAGCTTTGGAAAAAGGACTAGGCAGTGGCGAAGTTTACTGTCAGCGCTGCTTTCGTTTGCGTCATTATAATGAGATTCAAGATGTGTCATTGACTGATGATGACTTTTTACGTTTATTGAATGAGTTAGGAAAAGCAGACGCCTTGATTTTAAATGTGGTGGACATTTTTGATTTTAATGGCTCATTGATTCCTGGGCTGCACCGTTTTGTCGGTGATAATCCAGTGCTGTTAGTCGGAAATAAAGTCGATTTATTACCGAAATCATTGAAGAGAGGGCGTTTAACACAATGGATGCGAGAACGTGCTCATGAAGAAGGCTTGCGACCTATTGACATCTTATTAACAAGTGCGCGTAAATCAAATGAAATGGCTGATTTATTAGAAAAAATTGAAGAGTATCGAAATGGTCGAGATGTTTATGTAGTGGGTGTGACAAATGTTGGAAAATCGACATTGATTAATCAAATCATTAAGCAAACTGCTGGTGTTCAGGATTTAATCACAACCTCTCAGTTTCCAGGTACTACTTTAGATAAGATCGAGATTCCTTTAGACGATGGGCACTATTTATTTGATACGCCGGGAATCATCCATCGGCATCAGATGGCGCATTATCTTGGAAAGAAAGACTTGAAGATTATTGCTCCGCACAAAGAAATAAAGCCTAAAGTCTATCAGTTAAACGCCGGTCAAACATTGTTCTTAGGTGGTTTAGCTCGTTTTGATTTCATTCAAGGGGATCGCGCTCCATTTGTCGCTTATGTGTCAAATGATATTGATCCGCATCGAACAAAATTGGAAAAAGCGGATGCCTTCTATGAAAAACATATTGGAGGATTACTACAACCACCGCGTCCAGATGAGGTCGAGAGTTTCCCAGAACTAGTTCGTTTCGAATTTTCTATCAAAGAAAAGTCGGATATTGTTTTTGCGGGACTTGGTTGGGTAACAGTGACGAAGCCCGCCGTTGTAGCTGGCTGGGCACCTAAGGGCGTAGATGTCTTGACCCGCAAAGCATTGATTTAAAATCTATCATCTAAATAAGGGGAGTATGAATGGAATTAAGAGGAAAACAAAAACGTTTCTTACGTAGTCAGGCCCATCATTTACAACCGATTTTTCAAATTGGAAAAAATGGGATCAATGACGCAGTAATTGTTCAGATCAATGAAGCGTTAGAGAAAAGGGAATTGATCAAAATCAATTTATTGCAAAATACTGATGAGATTGCTGAAGATGTGGCTCACGTATTAGAAGAAAAAATTAATTGTGAGATTGTTCAAATCATTGGACGTGTATTGGTTTTATACAAAGCTTCAAGCAAAGAAAAGTATCAAAAAATCTCGAAAGAAGTGCAAGGGATTTAAACAACTTTTTAGAATAATGAGGGGGAGTAACTGTTGTATCAAGATGTCTTAACGATTCCAAAAGTCAAACCAATGACGGATACTATGATGCCTAAAAAGCAGGTCGGTCTATTGGGTGGTAACTTTAATCCGATTCATAATGCGCACTTAATGATTGCGGAACAGGTCGGACAGAAAATGGGATTTGACGAAGTACATCTACTGCCAAGTTATTTACCGCCGCATATCGACGAAAAGAAAACGATCGATAGTAAGCATCGATTGGCGATGGCCAAATTGGCGATTGAAGATAATTCTTTTTTATCAATAGATACAAGAGAGCTTGCTCGTAAAGGTAAAAGCTATACGATTGATACGATGCTGGAAATGACTGCTGAGAACCCTGATACGGAGTATTATTTCATTATTGGCGGGGATGAGGTTGCTTATCTGCCTAAATGGCATCGAATTGATGAACTGGTTCGCCTCGTTAACTTTGTAGGGGTGAAGCGCGCAGGATATTCATCGGAAAGCCCATATCCAATCATTTGGGTTGATGTACCCGAAATCCAATTATCGTCTTCCTATATTAGAAAACAGGTTAATCAAGGTTGTTCGATTCGCTACCTTGTTCCAGATCGAGTGCGGGAATATATCACAGAAGAAGGATTGTACCTTGATGAAATATGATGAAAAGTATACAGCATTAGATCGTGAAGCACTGATGCAAGCTGTTCAGATGCGAATGAGTGAACGTCGTTTCAAGCACGTTTTAGGTGTTGAAGAAACAGCAGTGGCTTTGGCAGAACGCTTTGGTGGCTCACCTAAAAAGGCAAGTATTGCAGCGCTGACGCATGACTATGCGAAAGAACGTTCTGATGAAGAATTTAAATTGGCAATTGCTCAAGGAAATTATGAGAATAAAACAGAGCTGTTAAAGTACGGCAATGCTATCTGGCATGGACTTGTAGGCGCGGACTTTGTTGCGCGTGAGTTAGAGATTACAGATGAAGAGATATTGAATGCGATTCGTCTTCACACTACAGGAGCAGCAGAAATGACGTTATTAGATAAGATTATTTATGTAGCAGACTACATCGAACCGGGAAGACATTTTCCAGGAGTAGAAGATGCGCGTGTCATTGCTTTTAGTGATTTAGATCAAGCCGTAGCATTTGAAACGAAACATACACTGGCTCATCTAATCGAAAGTGAAACGCCAGTTTATCCTAAAACGATTGAGACATATAATCGTTGGGTATCCAGAATGATGTAAAATAATGATAATAGTGGCAATATTGAATAAGCAAGTGATTTGGAATAAGGAGGAGAATTATCATAGATAGTAAAAATATGTTAGAAATCGCCGTGAAGGCAGCTGATTCGAAACGAGCAGTTGATATTGTGGCTTTAAATGTCTCACAGGTCTCATTATTGGCGGATTATTTTCTGATTTGTTCAGCGAATTCGGATCGTCAAATCAATGCGATTGTCGATGAAATTATTGACAAAGAAGAAGAAGCACAAGTAGAAGTGAAACGGGTTGAAGGAAAAGATGGTGGGAAGTGGGTCTTGATCGACTTAGGTGATGTGATTGTTCATGTCTTCAGTACTTCAGAACGTGAATTTTATAATTTAGAAAAATTGTGGTCAGATGCACCGCTTGAAAATATCGAGGCTTGGTTAGATTAATGGCCTATGAAACATTCGCCTTTGTATATGATGAGATAATGGACGATTCTTTATACCAGAAATGGTTGGACTTTTCAATGCGTCATCTGCCAAAAACAACGAACCAAGTTTTGGAACTAGCTTGTGGGACTGGGGCATTAGCGGTAGAATTTGCTAAAAATGGTTTTGAGGTAACAGGATTGGACCTATCTGAAGAAATGCTGACACTGGCCAGTAATCGTGCTATTCAAGAAAATGTCTCTATTAATTGGATTGCTGGAGATATGTTGGATTTAACAGATATCGGAAACTACCAAGCAGTTACCTGTTTTTCAGATTCCCTTTGCTATATGGGGGACGCAACACAAGTCAAACAAGTTTTTGAGGGTGTATATGATTTATTAGAAGTTTCAGGAACATTTGTTTTTGATGTCCATTCGACACATCAAATAGATGAAATTTTTCCCGACTATAGTTTTCATGATCAAACTGATGATTTTGCTTTTCTGTGGGATAGCTATTCAGGCGATTTTCCTCATAGTGTTGAACATTTTTTGACATTCTTTGTTAAAAGAGAAGGCGAAATGTTTGAACGAATCGATGAATTGCATAAGGAACGGACATATCCATTAGAAACATATCAGAAGATGTTGACTGAGGTTGGTTTTAAGTTTGAAGTCTTTGCAGACTTTACAGATGAAGCACCGAGTAAGACAAGTAAACGTTGGTTTTTTGTCTGTCAAAAATAGCCGAGAGAAATCTCGGTTTTTTTGTGAATTTATCTTCGCTGCTTAGTGTTAACAAAGAGAGAAGGAGGATCAATATGCGCAGCTGTGGAATCGTAGTAGAGTACAATCCCTTCCATAATGGACATCGATATCATGCTGAAAAGGCACGTGAATTAAGTGGTGCTGATGTGGTGGTGGCTGTAATGAGTGGGAATTTTTTACAACGAGGAGAACCGGCGATCATAGACAAATGGGCACGAACAAAGACAGCCTTGCAAAATGGGGTTGATCTCGTGGTGGAACTGCCCTTTTCATGGGCGGTACAATCTGCAGATTATTTTGCTAGAGGCAGTATTAAGCTACTGCAAGCTTTGAAGTGTGATGCCCTATGTTTTGGTACAGATAGTGATTCTCTTTTTGATTACGCCGAATACGGTCGTTTTTTTATTGAAGAGAAGACAGCGATTGATCAGCTTTTTCACGAACTTCCAATTGGCTGGAGTTATCCGGAAAAAATGGCTGAAGTTGTTTCACGTTTGTATCCAAAAGCGAAGGCGTTTCCTCCTAACCATATTTTAGGATTAAGCTATGCAAAGGAAAATGCAATGTACGAACAGCCAATGGAAATTTTTCCGCTAGTGCGTAAAGATCAAGGCTACCATGATGAGCAGTTAGTTATTGATCAATTTGCAAGTGCAACAGGGATTCGACAAGCTGTTCTGGCGGGAGAAGATATCTCAGCATTTGTGCCAAAGGAGATACAAGCTGAAGTGAGTCAGTGTCATATCTCATGGTCAGATTTTTGGCCGTATTTAAATTATCAATTACGGGCAAGTTCATTGGACAAACTGCGAGATATTTATCAGATGAGGGAAGGTCTAGAGCATCGCTTAGTTGAGCGAGATCTTGGTAGTTTTTCGAATTATTTAAGAGAAATCAGTACGAAACGTTACACACAGCCTCGATTACAACGTCTTTTAACCTATGTTTTGCTACAAGTCAAAGAAGTTGAGATACAAATGGAGCAGGAGAATACAATGCTGCATATTTTGGGCTTTACTGAAAAGGGACAGACTTATTTAAATAATATGAAGAAAAAATTTACGTTACCAGTGGCCGCGAAAATAGGTCAAAAGGAAAAAGAAAAACATTTCTTAACTTATCGTGCGGATCAAGTTTACCAATTAGTTCACCCTATGGAACAAACGATTGGTCGATTTCCGATTCGAGTATAAAAAATACTTTGCAAAGCGCAAGTGAGTCGTTATAATGAGAAAGTATGAAATTAACGAAAGAGAAGTGAAAACATGGGACGTAAATGGGCGAATATCGTAGCTAAGAAAACTGCGAAAGATGCAAACAACAGTAAAATTTACGCTAAATTTGGAATTGAGATTTATGCAGCTGCTAAATCGGGTGAGCCTGATCCGCATGCTAATCAAAAATTGCGTTTTGTTATCGAACGTGCGAAAACGTATAATGTTCCAAAACATATTATTGATCGAGCGATTGAAAAAGCAAAAGGTTCTGGCGATGAAACGTTCCAAGAATTACGTTACGAAGGCTTCGGCCCGAACGGTTCAATGGTAATCGTAGATGCATTAACAAATAATGTAAATCGGACAGCTTCAGATGTTCGTGCTGCTTTTGGTAAAAATGGTGGGAACATGGGTGTTTCTGGTGCGGTTGCTTATATGTTCGACAATACGGCACTATTTGGTTTTACTGGAGAAGATGCTGACGAAATTTTGGAATACTTAATGGACAAAGAAATCGATGTACGCGATGTAGTAGATGAAGAAGGTCAGATCATTGTCTATGGTGAACCTGAAGATTTCAATGCGATTCAAGAAGCCTTGAAAGAAAAAGGTATTACAGAATTTTCCGTTGCTGAAATGCAAATGATTCCTCAGAATGAAGTCACTTTAACTGGTGATGATTTAGAAAAATTTGAGAAAATGATTGATGTGTTGGACGAGTTAGAAGATGTTCAACAAGTTTATCACAATGTCGAATTAGATGATTAATAGAAAAAAGACCAGAAAGAATCATTTTTCTTTCTGGCCTTTTTTTATAGTAGAGATTGTTCTTTATATAAATTTTCTGGAATCATTTCCAATAAAGGACTTCTTTTCCCAATAACTAATAAATTCAATTCATGCATCGCGCGTGTGCAGACAGTATAGAGAATTAATTTGTCTTGTTCAGTATGATAATTTTCTGGCGAGATATTCCACGCATAAACACGATCAAATTCTAATCCTTTTGCTAAATAAGTAGGAATGATAATCAAACTTTTCTTCATGAAGTCTTCTTCATCAGTCAATAGTTGCACATATTCTTTTTGAGCTGTAGTCAGTTGATTATACAATGCCTGACATTCTTCTACTGTTTTGGCAATAATAGCCGTTCGCCAATATTTCGCCATTTCAGCCGTTTCTTCAATTTGATGAATCAAGCCTTCAATCATTTGGCTAGATTCATTGGCATAATAGACTTGCGGCAGGTTACCAACACGAGCAGTTAGTTCCACGCGATTTTCTTGCGTTAAAAACTGATTGGCGAAGTTGGTGATTTCTTCTGTTGAACGGTAACTTGTAGTTAATTCAAAATGAGTCAGTGATTGTTCTGGAAAAATCTCCTCTAATGAATGAACCATACTTTCATTTCCAAAAACTTTTTGATTTAAGTCGCCGCATAAGGTATACGTCGCCTTCGGATATAGGTGACGCAATAACGCAACTTGTGCAGGTGAGAAATCCTGCATTTCATCGATAAAGATGAAGCGGGCTTTTTGTTTCACATCTAATGGATGAATGGATTTCATCAAAAGAAACATCAACGTACCATCCTCTAAACTAATATCTTTTTGTTTAAAATCGGTTCGTAGTGCCTCGAGCATATCTTTCCAATTTTCATCAGTCAATTGATAGCGAGTTAAGAGCTGGTTTGGAATGCTCTGTAAGAAATGCAGATATTGTTTGGCGTAATTAATAAATCCAAATCGATTAATCATTCTACGGATCGGACGCATTTTTTTACGTACAATTTTTTGTGCCATTTGTCGGCGTAGGCGGCGTTCAGCCTTTTCTGAATCTTCCATATTAGGGTTGTTAACAAATACAGCTTCAACCAACTCATCTGCAGCCTTTTTAACCCAATCTTTTTTCATTTCGTCTTTTTCTAAGCCACCAATTTTTTTCAAAAGCTTGGTTTGCAATAATTGCATCCGTTGATACATTGGAAGCTCTGGATTAGCTTCTTGATACCAATTGCGAATTTGCTTCTTAGAAATTAATACTTCCTGATTCAATTTAAGATCACGAAAGAGTGGACCAAACTCAGTAATACGATCGACATACTTGTACAATTCCTGAACAATCGCAAAACTACTCTTCGTTCGCAATACTCGGTCATCTTGTCCAGAAAGAAAAACTTCCTCATGGCTTTCTTCTGTATGAATTTGATAGGTCGGAAGTAGGGCGCTTAAAAAGGTTTTAAATGTTTCAGTCGGAATACCACTCTCACCAAGTGAAGGTAGGACTGTTGAGATGTAATCAGAAAAAATATGATTAGGAGAAAATAATAAGACCTGCTCATTATCTAACCACTTACGATTGTGGTACAGCAGGTAAGCAACACGCTGGAGTAATGCGGAGGTCTTTCCGCTTCCGGCGATTCCCTCTACTACTAAAACTTTGCTTCTCGTATCTCGAATTATTTCATTTTGCGAACGTTGAATCGTAGCTACGATATTCTTCATATGATTAGAAGAGGCTTCGTCCAAAATTTCCAATAGAAAATCATCATTGATTGCTTCTGATGTATCTACCATTGATAGTATGTGACCTTCACGGATTTTAAACTGGCGCTTTAACAATAACTCAATCGGGATGATAGCATCATGAGCTTCATACTGAGTTTGTCCCAATGTCCCCTCATAATAAAGGTTAGCAATCGGTGCTCGCCAATCAATTACTACGGTTTCTTCTTGGAGGTCCCGTAAAGAAGCGATTCCTAAATAAAGCGTCTCAGCTTCTTGATCTTCTTTAAAATCGATTCGTGCAAAATAAGGATTTTCCAACATCAATCTCAAAGCTCGTTGCCGTTTTTCCTGAGAGGCTAAAGATTGGTAGCGTACAAGTAGTTCTGCTTCATGCTGACGAGTATCGGCCATTGTTTCAGCCAAAGCTTCAAAAGAACCACCTTGGATTCTTTGTCCGGCATTTTCTAACATATCAGTATCAAATTTTTCTTTTGTTTTTTTCTTTTGGCTGTCCAAAAAAACTATTTCTTGTTGGATCAAAGCGCTTGTCTGTTGGACGTGCTCTTGTTCGTACTCTCTTGCGTTCATTGAGCATCCCCCTTTGTTTTTCCATTAGCTGTTTATAACAGCATAATAGTATAGCATATAAGGTCAAAGAGAAGCAAAGAGCTCGTTTTGACTAGCAGGAGATGGAATTAGTAACTTTAAAATTTGAATAGTTGATGTTAAACGAGAAAAATATTGGATTTGAGAGAGAAGTGGAAGAAATATATAGATAAACAAGAGAGGTCGAGAAACAGACAAATGTGAGGCTGTTAGATGATTAGATGAATGCAAAATGACAAAGAAAATTGAACTGTTCAATTATTTGTTCAAAGGAATTCTAAAACGAAGGACTTTTAATAAAAAACGAACACCTAAGGGCTTTAAAATATGAAAGCTCATAAGTGTTCGTTTTACTAGGTATTTTACCTAAACTTCTTTATAGGTAGTCAATTAGTTCCATCAAAAGCCTGCTTAATTTGTGCAAGATTAATTTTTTTCATTTTGTACATTTCTTGCGTCGCGCGACGAGCTTTTTCGGAATCCGAACTATTGGTCCAATTTAGCAGATCCTTATTGAGTGTTTGCCAAAAGACTCCGTATCGATCTTCCATCCAGCCGCAAGGCCATTCCTTGCCATCATACGTAAGAGCCTCCCATACCTTATCAATATCCGTTTGATCCTTAAAATAGAAGTAAAAAGAATTTGCCATCGTAAAAGTAAAAGTATGCTTTTCTGGGCTATCCATAATAATCAGATCGTGACCGCGTAATTGAAATCCTGAAGCGCGCAGACGGTCTTCTTTTCCTTTGATGACAAAAGTCTGTTTTCCACCAAAGATGGCGATCCATTCATCAATTGCGGCTTGAGCCAAGCCATAATTGTTGTTGGCAAACATGATACAAGGGATAATTGTTTGCAAGTTTTCTCCCAAACGGACCTGCCAGGAAAAACCATAGCGATCATTTGTCCAGCCAAATTTGCCAAGCTCAGGATAATCTGTCAGTGGCATTAATGTTTCACCGTCATGATTTAATTGTTTCCAAACATTAAGAAGTTGTTCTTCGTTTTCACAATTAACAACATAGGAGATTGCAGGTGACGGGGAGAAATCATCCCCTCCATTCAATAAAAGAAATTCGCAGCCGGCTAATTCTAAAGTAATCGTTAATAAGTCACCAATTTCACCGTGCTCATCTGTAATAAAATGTGTTTGATTCACAATCCTACTATCTTCAAAGGTGGACGAATAAAAGTCAGCAGCTTCACTAAGATGTCCGTTAAACCAGAGACAACAGCCAAATTGCTGTTCCATGGAATTTCCTCCTCTTTTTAATAAAGATTGATGTGCCAAATTACACCATATTGATCTTTAACCATTCCATATAATTCTGCCCAAAAGGTTTTTTCAAGCGGGAGCAATATAGTACCATTCTCTGCTAATTGCTGAAAAATATCTGTAGCTTCTTCTGTTGTTTTCGCATTATATACTAAGGCCACGTTGTTCCCCACAATTATTGGAGGTGCCAAATTTTCAGGACTGTCTGAGATCATAACATTCGTGTCATTAATTTTTAAATTGAAGTTCATCACTAAATCTTTGAGACCATCATCAATCGGATGCTCGTCATCTTGGGGCATCTGCCCAAAAGTCATAATTTGAGCTGGCTCTGTTTCGAAAACTTTTTCATAAAAGGCGATTACTTCAGCAGCTTGATCTTTGAAATGCAAGTAAATATCCATGATTTTTTCTCCATTCTTATGCTGATACTTTAACACGAAGAAAGGGCTATCAATAGTAATTTGACTTACTGAAGAGACAGATGCTTGATTTTTTTGAAGAATGGCTGAAATAGTTGTCGTGAATCTGCTCAGGGTGGTTAAATTAGAAGCTTTTTTGCTAATTTAAAAATTTTTCTATGTATAAAAAATAAGCTCTGATTCGTTAATCATCTGCAATTATTTCCTTAAGTTAGCAAAAGGTAATCTGTAGCACCATGTTTTAGATGAAATATGATAAAATAAGGCGATAAAAACAAATGTTAAAGGAGCGATTTATTATGCCATTCGTGCACATCGAGTTAATTGAAGGAAGAACAGAAGAGCAATTGACTAAAATGGTGGAGGAAGTAACTGAGGCAGTTTCAAGAACAGCAGGAGCGCCAAAAGAAAATATTCATGTTATCATTAATGAGATGCAAAAGGGCAAATATGCACAAGGTGGTAAATGGAAATAAGATTTCCTATTTATACTTGCATTTCAATCCAATAAGTGTTTATAATGACTTTGTAATTGATTGATGAAGAAAGACACCTGAACTTGAAGGCTGTTTAACAGAGAGGAAAAGCTCGGCTGAAACTTTTTCCAGACAAGCGCAAGGGATGACCACTTTCAGAAGACTCTTGTTAAATGCAGGAGCGGACAGCACCGTTATCGCTTGTGAGGGACAGGAAATCTGTCCAAAGATTAGGTGGAACCACGTTAATTCGTCCTAGTACCGATTTCGGTACTAGGACTTTTTTTATCAATCAAAACGAATAAGGGGGAACATAGGATGGTAAAAATTTCATTTCCAGACGGATCAGTAAAAGAGTTTGACAACGGTATTACTGGCTTAGAAATCGCAAAAAGCATTTCTAGTTCATTGGCAAAAAAAGCATTAGCGGTTGTTGTAAACGGTGAGTTGGAAGATTTAAACCGAGCAATCGAAGAAGATGCGGAATTAAAAATCGTGACTGAACAAGATGAAGAAGCACTACCACTAGTTCGTCATTCAAGCGCGCATTTAATGGCACAAGCAATTCGCCGTTTATTTCCAAATATGCACTTTGGTGTAGGTCCGGCGATTGATTCAGGGTTTTATTATGATACTGACAACGGTGATGGAGAACAAATCAGCGAAGAGGATTTCCCTGCAATTGAAAAAGAAATGAAGAAGATCATAAAAGAAAATCTGCCGATTGAACGCAAAGTAATGAGTCGTCAGGAAGCGTTAGATTTCTTCAGTTATGATCCATATAAAGTAGAATTGATCACAGATTTGCCAGAAGATGAAGTTATCACGGCGTATTCTCAAGGTGAATTCACTGATTTATGTCGCGGGCCACATGTGCCTTCAACAGGTAAAATCAAGATTTTCAAATTATTATCAGTGGCTGGTGCGTATTGGCGAGGAAACTCCGATAATAAAATGATGCAACGGGTTTACGGAACAGCATTCTTCAAACAAGCAGATCTTGATCATTTCTTAAAAATGCGTGAAGAAGCCAAAGAACGTGATCACCGTAAACTAGGTAAGGAATTAGATTTATTTATGATCTCGCAAGAAGTAGGCTCAGGATTGCCATTCTGGTTGCCAAAAGGTGCAACAATTCGTCGAATCATCGAACGTTATATCGTTGATAAAGAAATCTCAATGGGCTATGAACATGTTTATACTCCTGTATTAGCCGATACTGGTCTATACAAAACTTCTGGCCACTGGGATCATTACAAAGAAGACATGTTCCCAATTATGGACATGGGAGATGGTGAGGAATCATTAGTACTTCGTCCGATGAACTGCCCACACCATATGATGATTTATAAAAATCATATTCACTCATACCGTGAATTGCCAATTCGTTTAGCTGAACTAGGAATGGATCATCGTTATGAAAAATCTGGTGCGTTGTCTGGTTTACAACGGGTTCGTGAAATGACAATGAATGATGCGCATATTTTTGTTCGTCCGGATCAAATCAAAGAAGAATTCCGTCGTACATTGGACTTAATTTTGGAAGTTTATAAAGACTTTGGCTTTGAAGATTATCGCTTCCGCTTAAGCTATCGTGATCCTGAAAATACTGAAAAATATTTTGATGACGATGCGATGTGGGAAAATTCTCAACGTCTATTGAAAGAAGTTATGGATGAATCTGGTTTTGATTATTTTGAAGCAGATGGCGAAGCAGCTTTCTATGGTCCTAAACTAGACGTGCAAGTTCAAACGGCTTTAGGGACTGAAGAAACATTATCGACAATTCAATTTGACTTCCTATTACCAGAACGTTTTGATTTATCTTATATTGGTGAAGATGGAAAAGAACATCGTCCAGTCGTTGTTCATCGTAGTGTTGTTTCAACAATGGAACGCTTCACTGCTTACTTGATTGAACAATACAAAGGAGCTTTTCCAACTTGGTTAGCACCAGAGCAAGTAGCAATTCTGCCAGTATCACCAGAACATCATGGCGATTATGCGTATGAAGTGAAAGATCGTTTGGTTCGTGAGGGTGTCCGGGTTGAAGTTGACGATCGTAATGAAAAACTTGGCTATAAGATTCGTCAAGCACAAACTCAAAAAATTCCGTATCTGTTAGTAATCGGTGACAAAGAAGTCAATGATGCGACAGTTAACGTTCGTCGCTATGGTAGTGAGGAACAAGAGGTACAGGATTTGAATATGTTCGTAGATGCTATTAAAGCAGACATTGACAATATGAGTCGTAATTAAGAAAATGCCGGTGGGTTCCTCCACCGGTTTTTTCTTAGGTTCAAATTGAAAAATAGTCTTATCATAAATGAATAAGCTCAAATTTATGGGAAACGAGAGAAAGAATCATTTGTGGAAAACTTTTTAAAGAAAATGCGTAATAGACGCTTTTTTATTTTTAAAAGTTTTCCACAGAAAATCGCTGAATTTAATGTTTCACAAAAGAAGGATTTGTAATTAGCTGAAAAACCATATTTTAAGCTAAATTAATTTTTGTTTAAAAAAATAATTGTATGCTCGTGAAACACATTGCTGTTTTCAAGGTAAAGTAAGCGGAAGTTCTTAAACTATATTAAAGGAACCACGATTAATCCTTTTGAAAAAACACTTTTTCGGCTACAATAAGACAAGTAACTGTCAAAGTGGAAGGAACAGATGAATGAAATTAACGAATCCATTTAAGAATTTTTTTGAGAAATTAAAACTTGCGGATGAAAAAGGCCGTAATCAAAATAAGAGTCATATTCCATTCAGGTTGAATTTTCTATTTTTTGTGATTTTCGGCTTATTCGTTATTTTGGTTACACGACTAGGTTATCTCCAAATTGTTGAGGGCGATAAAATGAAAGCCGAAATGAAGGCTTCTACCACAATCACTGTGAAAGAAAATGCACCACGTGGGGTTATTTATGATGCTAAAGGAACAGCGTTAGTTAATAATAAGGCTAACCCGGCAATCACCTTTACCCGTGGTAATCAAATGGAAGCATCAGATATTCTCAAGTTAGCGATTGAGTTGGATAAGTTAATCGATGTACCGGCTGATGAAAATCTAACTACCCGCGACAAAAAGGACTATTGGCTTGCGGATAAGGATCATTTAAAAGAAGCCGAGGATCGGTTATCCTTTAAGGAAAAAAATCTTGATAATACAAATGAATACCAAAAACTTGTAGATAAAGTTAAAGATAGTGAAATTCAATTCACCGAAGACCAGTTGAAAATTGCAACGATCTTTAAACGAATGAATAGTGCCTCCGCGCTTAGCACTGTCTTCATTAAAAATGATGGTGTGACAGACGAGGAGTTGGCAGTGGTAGCTGAACGTGCCTCCGATTTGCCAGGAGTCTCTACAGGTACTGACTGGGATCGTTCTTATAATGAGGATTTAGATGGTTCATTAAGAAGTATCCTAGGGAAAATTACAACGGAAAAAGAAGGACTGCCTGCCGAAGAAGCGGACGAATTATTGAAAAAAGGTTATGCAAGGAATGACCGTGTCGGCAAGAGCTATCTAGAAAAGCAATATGAAGAGCAACTTCAAGGTAAGAAAGGTGAATACAAGGTCACCTTGAACAGTGAAGGAAACATTGAAAAACAAAAGGAAGTAAAAAAAGGTGAAAAGGGATCGAATCTCGTTTTGACTATTAATAGCGACTTCCAGAAAAAAGTCGAAGATATTCTGAAAAAGCATTATCAAGGTTTAGTTGATAGTGGTGTTGCAAAGTATTCTCCAGGGGCCTATGCTGTAGCGATGAACCCAAATACAGGCGAAGTTTTAGCTATGACTGGCTTTACACATGATGTGAACAGCAAAGAGATAGAAGAAAACACATTAGGAACAATCACCAGCGCGTTTGAACCAGGTTCTGTGGTGAAGGCCGGTACGGTGACCGCTGGTTATCAGACGGGTGCCATTACTGGAAATGACACATTAATTGATCAACCGATTAAATTATCCGGTACAGCGCTAAAAGGGTCGATTTATAATAAAGTATTAGGAAATCAAATTCCATTGAATACAGTAAAAGCGTTGGAATGGTCCTCTAATGCTTATATGATGCAAATTGTGTTGCGTATGCTAGGAGTTCAATATCAACAAGAAATGACCTTACCAGAGAGCGCCTCTTCTAAAGAAATGTACGATAAATTACGTAACGCTTTTGCAGAATACGGGATGGGCGTGAAGACGCAAATTGATTTGCCAAACGAAACGCGTGGGCTAGTTAATGAAGACTTTGGAACGGATCATGCTCCTGGGGGTGGAAACTTGCTTGACCTGTCATTTGGGCAGTATGATACGTATACACCCATGCAATTAGCACAATATGCGTCCACTGTTGCGAATGGCGGTACTAGAATTGCTCCGCATGTTGTTAAGGGAATTTATGGAAATAATGACAGCGGTGGTCTTGGAGAATTGCAGCAAGAAATTACTGGTAAAAAACTGGATCAAGTGAATATCACAGCAGAGCAAATGGGAATTATCAAGCAAGGTTTTTATCAGGCAGTACACGGAAGTGATCCTTATACAACGGCTAGAGACTTAGCTTCGGCAAAACTTGATCCTGCGGCAAAAACCGGAACAGCCGAAACAGTTGTATCGGTCAACGGTCAGGCGGTTAATACGATTAACAGTAATATCGTCGCCTATGCTCCCCACGATAAACCACAAATAGCTATTAGTGTGATGCTGCCAAACTTAGACGAAGAGCATGACGATACAAATAAAGCAATTGCAAAAGACATAATAAATGCATTTGCAGACACATATGGCGTACAATAAAGCTAAGGAGCTTTGCTCCTTAGCTTTATTTGTTTAGTTTTCTCTATTATTCTTGTGAAAGAAGAGTAGAGAGAATTCTTAACCATAGTTTTGAGAGAAATATAGCATAAAAGTATTTTCCTAAAAAAAGGATAAATGGACTTTGTATGAAAGGGAGTAGACACTATGACAGTTTATAACTTTGAAGTGAAACAAACGGATGGGACAGAAAAATCTTTAGCGGATTATCAAGGAAAAGTTTTATTGATCGTTAATACAGCAACCGGATGCGGGTTTACACCGCAATATGAAGGATTGCAAAACTTGTACGATCATTATAAAGATAGCGGCTTTGAAATTCTGGATTTTCCTTGTAATCAATTTGGAAATCAAGCACCTGGCACCAATGCCGAAGTCGCAGATTTTTGTCAGATGAATTATCATACGACATTTGAAACATTTGGAAAAATCGATGTGAACGGCGAAAATGAAGACCCATTGTACAGCTATCTAAAGAGTGCGCAAGGTGGTTTACTTAACAAAGCTATCAAATGGAATTTTACAAAATTCCTGATTGATCGTGAGGGAAACGTAATAAAACGCTATGCATCACAAACAAAGCCAGAAGATATTGCAAAAGATATTGAAGCCCAACTTTAAAAACGTCAAGTAGAACTACTTAACAAAATTGACAAAAAGACTGGTCAAGAAAATAAAAACATGATATGATATCAAAGTCTGAGAAATATCTTGGAAAACTGATCTTAACTGGGGAGGGAAAATCATGCGCGTAAATATCACTTTAGAATGTACTTCTTGTAAAGAACGTAACTACCTAACTAATAAAAACAAACGTAACAATCCAGATCGTTTGGAAAAAATGAAATATTGCCCACGCGAACGTAAGGTTACTTTGCATAAAGAAGTAAAATAGTCATATTAACAAGCCAGCGATCACTTATGATTGCTGGCTTTTTTTGTGTTTTTAGAGTTTCATGTTTTTATCAGTATAATTGTATCCGTAGGTAAAGATGAGTCTATCTGCTTTTAGTAAAAATTTTAGCTTAGGGTAATTTATAAAGAATGTTAGAGTCGCAAATCATTTTCAGAAATCTACATGAAATCTTCACAGAATCCTAAACAAAAGCTAACCTTCCAGTGCTAAAACTAAGTATTAAATAAACTAAACATAGAAAGGAAGAATCCAATGCGTAAAGTTCCACCGATTTTAAAGCCAATCGCTCTTCTGACCCTGTCAATCTTGATAGCGACGACTACAGGAATTTTAAATAATTCGAGTTATCGACAGGTTAAAGCAACGACACCGACAACTTCGACGACAGAATCTACGAATCCTACGACCGATTCTTCTCGTGATCTAAATAGCATTACCAATGAAACAAGTACAGCCGATGAAGTGGCACCGACTGAAGAGTCGAAGGCTAATAATACTATTCAAGAAAGCGAGGCTGGAAACAATCAGGTTGAAAATACACAACCTTCAACAGAAAGCAGCTCTGTAACAGCTCAAACCTCAACGGAGGCATCGCAGACGACGCCCACACAGCAGCCAGCTGATGCTCCAATTGGTTCAGAAGCAGGTGGTAATCAATGACGATACTTTTAGATATTATTAATGGATTAAACAAGTTTTTAGGATTTTTGGATATTAGTCCAAAGTACTCGAACCGAGCGTACACGCTATTAAGTATTATTCCAACTGTGTATATTTTACGAATTGTTTATGGATTGTGGCTAAATCAAAACTATCTGCAATTAGTACTCTATGGGTTAATCTTTATTGTTTTAGTGTATTTCTTCGTTTTGAATTTTTTTTATTACTTTTTGGATAGAAATGTGAAGGGAGATATTACACAGCTTTTTGTTAAATATCTACCGGATGATGCCTTCAATATTCAAAATGAACAACCTAGAAAAAATAAGAAAGTTTTTGGTCAGGCCAAAGAAATTTCAGTTGACTTCAATGAAGATTATCAATTAAAACTCGCTGAAAACATCCAATCACTAATTGATAAAAAAGAGATTGTAACGCGGGACATTTCTAAAGAAGAAGGATTTTTAATCGATGAAAATACATTGTATCCCTATTATTATGTTAAGCAAGTCGATACAGGGTTATATCAGTTACAGATTGGTAGAAATTATCGTGAATTGGAAACGATTGGAACCATTCGACATGTCGAACCACTAAAACCGATTGGATTATTTATCGTCGGTGGAGACTTTGTTAAGGAGGGCATACGATACCATGAACCTTATCGCTTAAAATTTTTAGTTAGAGTAGAAGAAGACACTGCACGAACTCGACGTAGAAAAAAATAAATACCGTCTGATCAAGAGCCGCTTTCTAAATAGAATGAGCTTTGATCAGAACGGTATTTTTATTTTAAGACATCTCGAATATTTTCCACCATTTTTGTATAAGCGATGGGACCATTGTACAACCAGCTTGACTCCCCATCAAATTCAAATAATTGGTTGTTTTTGACAGCTGGAATATTGCTCCATAACGGATCTTTAAACATCTCGGCACCAGAATCGCTATTGACTAAGAAAATATAATCCGCGTCAAGTTGTGACAGGCTTTCTAAAGAGACTTGAGAAAAATCTGCCGTTGCTTTTTTACTGATATCTTTTGTCAGTTGAGGAACTTCAAACCCAAGCTCTTTATATAGTAGTTGCCCACTTGAACGATTATCCGCTACCATGAAGGCTGAATTATTTGTTACCCATAATACGGCAGCTGACTTGCCGTTGATTTGCTCTTTCAGATCCTTTTTAGTTTGGTCAATGAGTTGATCATAGTCTTTTTCCACTTTTTTTGCTTGGTCTTTTTTATCCAAAACGTTGCCGATATCTTCTAATTGCTCCCGCCAAGTGACGTTCCCACCATTTTTTACAACATAGGTTGGTGCAATCTTAGAATACTCTTTGTATTTTCCGCCTTCAAGTGACCCGTTTGCTCCAATTAATAACAGATCAGGTTCAAATTTCAATACAGCTTCATAGGGTAAGTCGTAATTAATAGTCGGAATATCTTTTAGTTCATCTTGTAAGTAATTTTGAATTTTTCCTTCACCGACTGTCCACTGAGCAATCGGTTTTTCGTTTAGAGCCACTAAGTAATCCTCTAAATAGGAGGCAATGATACGTTTCGGTTTATTAGGGATTTTCACTTTATGATCTTGCGCATCGGTCATCGTTCGCACGTCATTGTTTTTATCTTTGCTCTCACTGCTTTGCCCACAAGCAGTTAAGCTGATTAAAGCCAGCAGAGAAAATGTACCTAAAATTATTTTTTTTAGCATAAAAAAACTCCTTTGAAGTTAATTGAGAAATATTCTCAATTGCTATTATTACTGAAAGACATAAGGGTGTCAACCGTAATTTTTTCTAAATGATAGTTGACGTAGATAACAAATAAGCTCATAATTGAGAACGATTATCAGAGAAATGAGGAAAGTCTATGACAAAATTGAATACCACTGATCTTTCAATCGGGTATGATAAAAAAATTGTCGTAAACGATATTACCGTAGAAATCCCTAAAGGTCAGATCACTAGTTTGATTGGTCCAAATGGTAGTGGAAAATCGACTTTACTAAAAACCTTAGCTCGAATTCTTGAGCCTGCCAAAGGTGAAGTTTTTATTGACGGTGAGAATATTCAACGTTTAGATACCAAAACAGTCGCACAAAAAATCGCTTCATTATCACAAACCAGTACACAAATCAGCGGGCTGACTGTTGAAGAAATAGTTGCCTATGGTCGTTTCCCATATCAGAAAGGTTTTTCAGGCTTAAAAGAACAGGATCATCATTTGATTAATTGGGCGATAGAGGCAACGAATCTACAAGAATTGAAAGAGCGGACATTAATTACGTTATCTGGTGGCCAGCAGCAACGAGTATGGATCGCTATGGCTTTAGCTCAAGACACGGATATTTTAATTTTGGATGAACCCATTACTTTTTTAGACCCTGCTCATCAATTAGAAATATTGGAGTTGTTACAAGGAATCAATCGTCAGGGAAAAACAATCTTAATGACAATTCATGATTTGAATCATGCTTCGCGTTTCTCCGATTACTTGTTAGGAATGAAAAATGGTGAGTTGATTTTTCAAGGTACACCAAAGGAGATTTTTACTCCAGAAAAATTATTGAATCTTTTTGACATTCAAGCAACCTTTGCAACGATGCCTAATAGCGACAAACCGTTAGTTCTTGCTTATGATTTAGTAAAGGAGCACTAGAAATGGCAAAGCGAAAATACTTTTTTCCGATTGTTTTTCTGTTACTATTAGTAGCTATGTTTTTTTCCCTGCGCTATGGAGCGGTTACCAGCAAGTGGTCAGATGTCACTCAGGCTTTACTGCACTTTGATTCGAATAATCAGGGGGAACAATTGATTCGATATCTGCGTCTGCCGCGTATGTTAGGAGCTATTTCGGTTGGAGCGGCCTTTGCTATTTCTGGAGCATTGATCCAAGGAATCACTTCAAATCCAATCGCTGACTCTGGGTTATTAGGAATCAATTCAGGATCAGGTCTAGGTCTTGCCTTGGTTTTTGCTTTCAATACAAATCCTTCACCAACTATGGGAGTGCTAGGTTCATTTATCGGAGCCTCGGTCTCGCTGTTTTTGATTTATCTAGTTTCAACTAAAATCTCATTTGGATTATCTCCAGTCCGAATTATTTTATTGGGTGCTGCTTTGAGTTCCTTTTTTACGGCTATAAGCCAAAGTATCAGTTTGCTTTTTGATCTGAATCAAGATATGACCTTTTGGTTTGTGGGAGGAACGTCTAATCTTACTTGGAATCAATTACAGGTGATCACTCCGGTAATTGTAGTAGGTGTTATTGGTACATGTTTAATCAGCCCGCAAATTACGTTACTGAGTTTAGGAGATGAAACAGCAATTTCGTTGGGGAAAAATCCCAGTCGGATTCGACAACTAAGCATGTTACTTGTTTTACTATTAGCAGGGAGTTCTGTAGCTTTAGTTGGAACAATCAGTTTTATCGGGTTGATCGTTCCTCATGTCGTTCGTTTTTTTGTTGGACATGATTATCGTTATGTCATTCCTGCTTCCGGCTTATTTGGTGCCCTATTTTTCGTTATAGCTGATATTGCTTCCCGTTTAATCGCACCACCTTTAGAGACACCGGCTGGAGTAATTATTACGATTATTGGAGTGCCATTTTTACTTTTACAAATTAGGAAGGGAAGCTTATAGCTTATGAAGAAAAAAATTAGTTGGCTGATAGTGCTTCTTTTACTGATTATTGGGATGATACTCAGTCTTACGGTAGGGACGATTCCATTAACAATATCCGAACTGTTGCAAGTTTTTCATCGAACTGCTACGACTGCACAACAATTAATTGTTTTTGATTTTAGATTTCCTCGAATGCTAGTGTCGATATTAGCAGGTATGGGTTTAGCAGTATCGGGTTATTTATTTCAAACAATCACACACAATGATTTGGCTGACCCAGGAATTTTGGGAATTAATGCTGGTGCTGGTTTAACAGTTCTCATTTATTTAGGCTTTTTTGCATCAGGCGAAACCAGCTGGTTTTTACCACTGATTGCTTGTGCTGGTAGTTTTGCAGCGACAGGATTGGTTTATTATTTTGGGCGTCAATCAAAGCGTATTACTCCCAATCGACTGCTTTTAGCGGGTATTGCAGTAAATGCTGGTATTTCGGCCTTAACATTGATAGGCACTATACGAGTTTCTAAAGATAATTATCAATTCGTAACAGCTTGGCTGGCAGGAACGATTTGGGGAACGACTTGGCGGCATGTTTTGCTTCTGATTCCTTGGATCACTTGTATAGTGCCTTTGCTATTATTAAAGGGACGTTCTTTGGAGGTTTTGGAGTTAGGAGATGAGATAGCCATTGGACTGGGAGTGAAATTGAAACGAACACAGTTGTTCTTTTTAATTTGTGCAGTTTGTTTAGCAGCTGTTAGTGTTTCGATTGCTGGCAGTATCAGTTTTATTGGATTAATCGCCTCTCATATTGCTCAACAGTCCGTTAAACGAAAAAATAATCAAACGTTGCTGATGACTGCTATGATTGGTGGTATTTTGTTACTATTTAGCGATGTTTTGGCTAGGATTATTCTCCCAGATGGTGAAATGGCGGCGGGAATTATTGTGTCTTTGATTGGCGCTCCATACTTCATTTTAAAGCTTCTAAAAAAAAGTAATGAAAGATGAGGAGAGATTGGATGGTTTGGACTACGATATGGAGTCATGCACAACGAGGAATCGCTCAGCACAGTATAGCAGAAGGAGTGATCAATCTAACGTTGAAGCAAATTGCCCCAGTTAAGAAAATTCGTTTGGTATTTGCAAATGAATATGGTCAGCAAATACAGAAGGTTCAAAATTTATCAGTAAAAACGGATAAATGTTGTCAGTTTATTTCTGACTTTTCGCTTGCTCCAAATGAACTTTTCAAGACAAAATCTATTTTGATTGATCCTAGTGCGAGAACATGGCAGCTCACTTTTCATATTACTTCAATTGAAAGCGGCTTTGTCTATAATGATGCTGATTTTTTGCCAGAATCGAAAAAAATCGATTTTTGTTCAGGATTATTAGCGATTGAGGCAGAGTTCGATGGAAAATGTATTATTGCTTTGGGGGATTCCTTAACTGAAGGCGCTACTTGGACAACGCCATTGCAAAGAAACCTGCGGAAGCAAAATACTTATTTAGTTAATCAAGGGATAAATGGTAGCTGCTTATTGAAGCCAAGCAGTGATAACGCGAACACTGAGAAACAAAATCTTTTTTATGGTTTTGGTGGATTACGTCGATTGGAAGAGTGTTTGCTTAGCCATAGCAATGTTAGCAAAGTTCTTTTATCTCTTGGCGTGAATGACCTAATCAACGGTGAACTTACACTGGAGACTTTCAAAACAGGAATCAGAGAAATGATTCATCTTTGCAACGTCAGTGGGGTAGACTACCAATTGTGTACATTAACACCGTGTTTGGGCTATCCTGGAATGAATCAAACAAAAGAGAACCTGCGTAAAGAAATAAATCAGTGGTTGCTCGATAATTATCGGCAAGTTTGGGATTTTTCTAAGATCGTGGAGGAAGCTTCTGGACATTTATATTCATTATTTGATAGCGGTGATCATTTGCACTTCAATGCAGTCGCTGGATTAGCTATCGCGCGTCAAATTTCTAGTGATTTTGTTAAAGGGGAGTAATCCTCTTTTTATTTTGGTTCGATTTTGTTAGTATTTTTAGATAAGAAGGTGAATATGTATGGAGAAAGAGAAACTTAGAAAACGTGCGATTGCTCGTTTGCAAAAATTGGCTGATAGCAAAGAGCGAATGAATCAAGTTGAATGCGTTCTTGAGAAATTATTTCAAAGTAATGCTTGGAAAGAAGCTACCAGCATTGGTGTTACAATGTCAACTCAGTTTGAGTTTCCAACTTCATCGGTGATTCAACGTGCTTTTGAGACGGGAAAAAAAGTCGCTGTTCCTAAGTCGCTGCCTAAAGGAGAGATGATTTTCCATTGGGTAGACACGGATACGGTATTTTACACAACAAGATTTGGCGTGGCTGAACCTGAAACGGAAGACATTGCAAGATCTAATGAGTTAGATTTATTGATTGTTCCAGGATTAGCATTTAATCGTGCAGGATATCGTGTCGGTTTTGGTGGTGGCTACTATGATCGCTATTTGGCAAATTACAAAGGAAAAACCTGCAGTCTGGTTTTTGTTGAACAATTAATTGAAGATTGGCAGGTAGAAGAGTTTGATCAACCGATCCAGCAACTGTTTCTTCCAATGTAACTATGAAAAAAACGAGAAATGAGAGAGGTAGATATATGAGAAAAGATAGACCTTATGTGATGTATACGTTTTTTGCGATTAATACGATCGTATTTCTGATGCAGTATTTACTACCGGGACTATCGATCGAGAATCAATTAGGAATGTTTGCACCATCAATCATTTGGCAGCAACAATATTGGCGCTTTATCACGCCTATGTTTATTCATTTTGGGTTGATGCATTTTGCCTTGAATGGCGTGGTTCTGTATTATATGGGACAACAATGTGAAGCTATTTTTGGTCATTGGCGTTTTGCAATAATTTACTTATTAAGCGGCATCATGGGAAATTTTGCTAGTTTTGCATTCAATCAGCCTACGACATTATCCGGCGGGGCAAGTACAGCAATTTTTGGGTTGTTCGGAGCCTTTTTAGTAGTCGGGTTGCATTATCGTGATAATGGAGCGATTCAGGCCTTGACACGCCAATTTGCCCTTTTCATTTTGATGAATCTTGCTTTTGGTCTGTTTGATTCAACGATTGATATCTGGGGGCACTTAGGCGGTATTATCGGTGGGGCGTTATCTGGTTGGGCACTAGCAGTTCCATATTCACAGGATCGTTTTTCAACTCGTGGACGAGTTACCTCCATTTTATTTTTCATTTTTGCGGTGGTCATTTTTGTATTTTTTGGATTAAGAAAATTTAGTATGTATCAATAAATGCGGACGAATGTAGTTCGCTTTTTTTAATGGACGTTATGAAGAAAAGCTTGTCTACAATTAAAGAACAATTTTTTTGCATGGTGTTTTTTAAAGTTTGCACAGGTCTGGTGAAATCCTCATGACTGATTTGCGACTATTAAGAGAATGCTATAAAATGAATGGTGGACTAGATGACTTATTAAAAAATAAGCTAGGAAATAGAAATTAGGCTATAAAAAGAGCTCTTTTTTCTGTATAATACTAGGGATGTGTTTTTATGGAAAGTTTATATGATGTGCAGCAACTGCTAAAACAATTTGGTATTTATGTTTACGTTGGTAAACGAATTTACGATATCGAATTGATGCAAATCGAATTGAAAAATTTGTATGAGAGTCGTGTAATTGATCGAGACACTTATTTGCAGGCTTGGGGCATTTTAAAACGGGAACATCACATTGAAGAAAGTCGAGAAGGTGACTAGAGTGGATAAAAAATTATTAGGTATTGACTTAGGCGGAACAACGGTAAAATTTGCGATTTTGACAGAAGCCGGGGAGATACAGCAAAAATGGAGTATTGAAACAAATATTTTAGATGATGGTTCACATATCGTTCCAGATATTATTGATTCTATTAATCATCATTTATCATTATATGGTATGACACCAGAACAGTTTATCGGAATTGGCATGGGTACTCCCGGCAGTGTCGATATCGAGGCGGGAACAGTAATTGGCGCCTACAATTTGAACTGGACGACCTTGCAACATGTTAAAAGTGAGATCGAAAAAGGAACAAAAATCAAATTTAGTATCGATAACGATGCCAATGTCGCTGCTTTAGGCGAACGCTGGAAGGGTGCTGGCGACAACGAACCAGATGTGGTCTTTATGACACTAGGAACTGGCGTTGGCGGCGGTATCGTGATGAACGGTCAGCTACTTCACGGAATTGCTGGCTGTGCTGGTGAAATCGGACATGTTACCGTTGATCCTAATGGTTTTGAATGTACCTGCGGTAAGCGTGGCTGTTTAGAAACAGTTGCAAGTGCGACGGGTGTTGTACGCGTTGCTCGTCAATTGGCTGAGGAATATGCAGGCGGCTCACAATTAAAAGCGCGTTTGGATAACGGTGAAGATATCACAAGTAAAGATGTTTTTGAATTGGCCGAAAAAGAAAATGATGATCTTGCCTTAATGGTAGTTGATAAAGTAACTTTCTATTTAGGATTAGCTTGTGGAAATCTTGGGAATACGTTAAATCCTTCAACAATTATCATTGGTGGCGGTGTTTCTGCTGCGGGAGAATTTCTCCGCAGCCGTATTGAGAACTATTTCAAAGAATTTACATTCCCACAAGTACGAGAAAGTACTACAATCAAATTAGCAGAATTAGGAAATGAAGCTGGTGTTATTGGGGCGGCTTCATTAGCAAAATAGAGAAAAGGTAAGAGGGGAATCAAGGTATGTCAATTTGGTGGAAGATAAATATTGTATTAATTTCGGTGATTGTTTTATTTGGTCTATATGAATTATTTGTTCGGATCATGATGAGACGTTCCGCGAAAATTATTTCGCAAGAAGAGTTTCAAGCAGGAATGCGGAAAGCTCAAGTCATCGATGTTCGTGAACGCGATGAGTTCAACGCAAAGCATATTTTGGGAGCTCGTAGTTTTCCGTTTAGCATGTTAAAAGAAACCTTTAGTTCTTTGCGGAAAGATCAACCAATTTATATTTATGATCATAATAAGGCAGTCAGCGCTCGTGCAGCCAATCTGCTTCGTAAAAAAGGGTACAAGGATTTATATATTCTTAAAGGCGGCATGCAGGAATGGACTGGAAAAGTTAAACAGAAAAAGAATAATTAATAAAAAAGCGGCTGGATAAATATCTGGCCGTTTTTTTGTGTGAGAATAGAAATGATTAATTAACATAGTTATATCCATTCAGATTATGAATAAGGGCGACAAAACTTGCAATGTCTCTTTAGCAAAATTGACTGAAAAGCGAATTACGCTTATTATGAAGGCTGGAACTTTTTACGTTGTCTGTTAAAATCAAAACACTGTTGAGTCACTTGAGTTTATAAGTGAAAGAAATATGTCCACAGTTAGACAGCCTAAACAGGTTAATTTACAGCAATAAATTTAGAAGTAGTTAGGAGAAATATATGAGTATCAAATTAGTTGCCATTGATTTGGACGGCACATTATTAAACGATCATCATGAAATCAATCAGCCTGTAGTTGACGCTATCAAGAAGGCGCGCGAAGCGGGTGTCTATGTAGTTTTGTCCACTGGGCGACCATTATCAGGAACAAGAGCGCAATTAGATGTTTTGGGACTAAACAATATAGATGATTATATTATTACTTATAACGGTGCTTTAGTTCTGAATACAAATACTTGGGATATCGTAGCTGAACATGGCTTGACTCGCGAAAATTATTTGGAGATTGATCATTTAGCACGCTTGCTGAACGTTCACTTACATTTAGCAGATAAGAAGGAGATGTACACATCTAATCGTGACATTAGTCCTTACACGATTTTAGAATCCTATTTGGTAAATATGCCTTTACATTATCGAACACCGGAAGAAATTGCTGCAGAAAATGTATTGCCGATTAAAATGATGATGATTGACGATCCCGAGGTTTTAAACAAAGCTTTCAAAAAAATCCCAGCGGACTACTTTGAAAGATATACACTTGTTCGCAGTACGCCATATTTTCTTGAAATATTGAATCCTAATGCTAGTAAGGGGATAGCGCTGAAAGAGTTGAGTGAACATTTGGGAATCAAACAATCTGAAGTGATGGCCATTGGTGATGCAGAAAATGATCTTTCAATGATTGAATTTGCTGGAACTGGAATAGCGATGGGCAATGCCAGTGAAACGATTAAAGCAGCTGCAGATTATACTGTTGCAACCAATCTAGAAGACGGTGTAAAAGAAGCTTTTGATCGCTGGGTGTTAAAATAGTTCTACGAGCTTTTGATGAAATATTCATCAGAAGCTTTTTTTTATTGCTTATTCCTCAAATTTTCTCTACTCTTAAAGAAATGAATGAAAAAATGGGGAATATGTATGAAAAAAATTGCAGTTATTGGAGCAGGCCCATATGGATTGATTGCTTTGGATCGCTTAATCAAACAAGCTCCTCAAAATGAAAAGATTGAACTTTTACTTTTTGATCCAGATGGACCGGGAGGTAATATTTGGCGTGAAAATCAAAGCGATCAGGTTATCATGAACACTGTAATGCAACATGTGACTCTATTTTCTGAAGATGAAGGACCGAATTTAGCAGAATGGAATCAAGACGAAGCATTAAAGTATTTAACTGATTTTGATCTAGAAAAAACGTTTCTCTCAGAGACCGAATTAGGTGAAAACGATTATTGTCAGCGTCGCTATTACGGTGTCTATCAATGCTGGTTTTTCGATGAATTAAAAAAAGGGTTGCCAGAAAACATCACTGTCGAATTAATGAAAGAAAAAGTAGTAGATCTGACTATAGAAGAAAATAATATAGTGCTTGAGGCTTCCCATATCTATCAAGTGACCGATGTGATTTTAGCAACAGGACATTCACGAAACTATCTGAGTGAAAAAGAAGCAGAAAATCAAAGCTATGCAAAAGAAAATAATCTTTTTTATCAAGGACCGGGAAATCCTTCTGATACTCAGCTGGATCATTTAGTAGAAGGCGATGTAATTCTTAGAGGATTGGGGTTGAGCTTTTTTGATTATATAGCGTTGTTCGTTGCTAAATGGAGTGGCCGCTTCATTGATAAAAAGGGTTGCTTGGAGTATGAAGCTTCTGGCAGGGAACAGCATTTGATAGTCGGTTCGGGCAGAGGATTACCCTACCATGCTCGACCTAATAATCAGAAGAAAGCCGGAGAGGACGCGCAGCCACAGATTCTGACCCAAGCTTTTATGGAGCGGTTTTCTGGCAGTGCGCAAGAATTGTTTGATTTATTAAAAAAGGAAGCTGAGTTAGTTTTCTATCAAAAGAAATTGACTGAGTCCGAAGTAGCTTTAGATAATTTTTTAGAGGAATATCGTGATGGCGATCGAGAAACAGTTTTGCAAAAATACCAGATTTCTGCTGAAGACCGTTTAGATTGGGATGCGCTTTTCGATCCCGCAAAAAATGTTTTGCCAAGAGAGTTTCCTGAATTTATTCAAAACTATTTAAAAAACGATATTAACGAGGCAGAATTAGGAAATTTGACCGGCGCTTTGGCTGCAGCAATTGATACCTATAAAGAAATTCAGAACCCCTTTAACTATATGTTGGATCATGATAAATTTTCGCCGAAGGAATATTTTGAAGATTTTTTTGGAAGCTTCAATCGTAACTATAGTTTTCTGACGATTGGTGCACCAGTGATTCGACAAAAGCAGTTGTTAGCCTTGGTCAAGGCTGGCTTTATTGAGTTTCTTGCACCTGAAATGACTGTTGAAAGAAAAGATGGTACCTTCTTAGCTTTTAGCAAAAAGGCACCCGAACAGTCATATAGCTGTAAAAACTTAATTGAAGCTCGTTTGCCAGCAACTAGTTTCGAACGCACAACGAATACCTTGTTGATTCAGATGCGTAAAAAAGGTTATATAACTCCGCATCAAGTAGAAATTGAAGGGAAAGAATATCCTACTGGAGCATTGCAAGTCAGTCGTAAAACACATCAGGTGATTGACCAAGAGGGAAATATATTATCGAACATATTCTGCTATGGGATTCCACTTGAAGGCTTGGATTGGTTAAATGCTGCTTCACCACGTCCGAAAAGTGATGATCGGGTATTTTATTTAGCAAATCAAATTGTTAATGCACTTTATCAATAAAAAAAGAAAGCCGCGGCTTTCTTTTTTTATCGTGCAATTCGTTTTCTACGAGCTTTTTTACGATTTTCATCGATTTTTGATTCTTTTTCTTCAATTGGGTCGATGACTTTCTTTTTCACGCCCATCACTACACCAGCAACTACTGCTGCAGCAGCTAAAGTACCAGTAACGAATCCTGAAGCAAATTTACGCATCGTTTCATCACTCCTTCTCTTTATATCTTCATTATGAAGCAAAAACGCAAAAATAGAAAGTTTAACGAACGGAAAATTCACTTGCTTTTATTTAGTAAACAAACTATAATTTGTTTACTAAATAAAACAGAAAAGACGGGAGTCGATTAAATGGCAATTTTAGTTCTAGGCGGGGCAGGATATATTGGATCACATACGGTTGATAAATTAATTTCAAAAAATTACGATGTCGTCGTAGTCGATAATTTATTGACGGGTCATCGTGAAGCCGTAGATCCAGAAGCGAAATTTTATGAAGGGGATTGTCGCGATAAGGCATTTATGCGGGATGTCTTCAAGAAAGAATCGATCGAGGGAGTTGTGCATTTTGCAGCCAGCTCATTAGTTGGTGAATCGGTTGAAAAACCGTTAAAATATTTCAACAATAATGTTGTTGGAATGGAAAGCCTATTAGAAGTCATGGAAGAGTTTGACGTGAAGAACATTGTCTTTTCTTCTACTGCGGCTACATATGGTGAGCCAGGAGTTTCACCAATTACGGAAGAGATTCAAACAAATCCAACCAATCCATATGGTGAAAGCAAATTAATGATGGAAAAAATGATGAAGTGGTGCGATAACGCCTATGGTATGCGATACGTTGCGTTGCGTTATTTTAATGTTGCTGGCGCAAAAGCGGATGCGACGATCGGCGAAGACCATGATCCTGAGACCCATTTAGTTCCGATTATTTTACAAGTAGCACTAGGACAAAGAGATCATCTAACCATTTTTGGTGATGACTATGATACACCAGATGGCACATGCATTCGTGATTACGTTCAAGTAGAGGATTTAGCTGCTGCGCATATCCTTGCTCTAGAGTATTTAAAAGCTGGAAATCCAAGTAATTTCTTCAATCTTGGTTCAAACAATGGATACTCAGTCAAAGAAATGCTGGACGCGGCACGTGAAGTTACAGGAAAAGAAATCGCTGCAAAAATTGGTCCGCGCCGCGCTGGTGACCCAAGCCGTTTGGTAGCCTCCAGTGATAAAGTGAAAGCGACGTTAGGCTGGGAACCAGAATATACGGATATTAAGACAATTATCAAAACAGCGTGGAACTGGCACGTAAGCCATCCGCATGGATATGAGGATTAGGAGGAAGTAGCGTGTCAGTCAGTCAAACGGTAAAAGATTTTGTTACTTTAGCTATTCAATCAGGCGGTTGGATGGAGATGGATCGTTTATATTTAGAAAATCGGGTTATTGCGATGATTGGGGAGAACTCCTTATCAAAAGCCGAAAATCGCATAGTATCAGAGAGTGCAGTTGAATTAGTCGATCAACTTTTAGTTCAAGCAGAAAAGAATCAAGTAATTAAGGATTTACAGGCTGAAAGAGATATGTTAGAAGCTCAACTGATGGATTTGATGACTCCACCACCCTCTGTTGTAAATGCTTATTTCGCTCAGTACTATTCAAAGGATCCTGTCCAAGCGACAGATTATTTCTTCAAGTTAAGCAAAGACAATGATTATATCAAAACTCGAGAAATTGCTCGTAATATTATTTTTCCTGTTAAAACAGAATACGGTGAGTTGGAAATTACAATTAATTTATCAAAACCAGAAAAGGATCCGAAGCAAATTGCCGCAGAAAGACAACTGAAGCAAGTCAATTATCCAGATTGCATGTTGTGTATGGAAAACGAAGGATACAAAGGACGAATGAATTATCCTGCACGGACCAATCATCGTATTATTCGAATGAATCTTGATGGTGAAAGCTGGGGCTTCCAATATTCACCGTACGCTTATTACAATGAGCACTGTATTATTTTATCGGAAGAACATCGCCCAATGAAGATAACAAAAGCAACTTTTCGACGTCTGTTAAAAATCATAGAAGTCCTGCCGCATTATTTTGTTGGCTCAAATGCGGACTTGCCAATTGTTGGTGGGTCTATTCTTTCTCATGATCATTACCAAGGTGGGCGACATACTTTTCCGATGGCTGTGGCCGAGATTGAACGAAATTTTGAGCTGAAAGATTTTCCAAATGTTAAAGCCGGTATTGTTAAGTGGCCAATGTCTGTGATTCGTTTACAAGGAAAAAATCAAGAAGATTTGATTGAAGCATCACAATTAATTTTTGAAAAATGGCAAAATTATTCGGACGAGGCATTGCAAATCGTAGCCAAAACTGCAGAAGGCACACCTCATCATACAATTACGCCAATTGCTCGCCGAAAAGACGATTTATTTGAAATGGACCTAGTTTTACGAGATAACAATGTCTCTGAAGAGTTTCCTGACGGTATTTTTCACCCTCATCCAGATGTTCAACATATTAAGAAGGAAAATATCGGGCTGATCGAAGTGATGGGACTGGCTGTTTTACCTCCACGATTGGAACCAGAATTAAAAGAAGTTGAAAAATACTTATTAGCTGAAAAAAATGATATTGCTGATTATCACCTAGAATGGGCAGACCAATTAAAAGCCAATGTTCAAATTACACAAGAAAATGTAACTCAAGTTGTCCAAAAAGCAGTAGGAGTAGTTTTTGCTCGCGTTTTGGAAGATGCAGGAGTTTTTAAACGGGATGTCGAAGGGCAAGAAGGATTTACACGCTTTATTAAAACTTTGTAGAAAGGGGCAGCGATGGCAACTATTCGAGATATTGCAAAATTAGCAGGTGTTTCACCTGCCACAGTTTCTCGTGTGCTGAATTACGATCAAGAATTATCCGTCGCCCAAGAAACAAAGCAGCGTATTTTTGAAGTGGCGGAGGAATTGAATTACACGAAACATAAGCGCGCTAACAAGGCCGTGAAGTCTGTGATTCGTCTTGTGCAATGGTACAACGAAGCGGAGGAATTAGCAGATTTATATTATTTATCAATTCGTTTAGGGATTGAGAAAAAAGCTGAAGAGTTAAACATCCAAATTCGCCGAGAAACTCTAAATGATTTATCAGATACTCAAGTCAGCGGGACGATCGCATTAGGTAAATTCGATTCTGAGCAGATTCGGCAGTTAAGAAGAATCGATGATAATTTATTATTTGTTGATTTTGACGGGATGAATATGGGCTTAAACTCAATAGTCGTGGATTTTGATCAAAGTCTGAATTTGGTGATTGACTACTTTATTCAACAGGGGCATCAAAAAATTGGGATACTTTCTGGCAAAGAGACAACTAAACACAACTTGCAGCCAATCGAAGATCCACGATTGCATGCATTTAAAACGAAGCTAGAACAAATCAATCTCTATCGACCGGAATTCACTTTGACGGCTGCTTTTTCAATGGAAGCTGGAAAAACAGCGATGACAAAATTTTTAGTGGAAACGAAAGAGTATCCAAATGCATTGTTCGCCTCCAGTGATGCATTGGCTGTGGGGGCGATGCAAGCAATTCAAGAAGCAGGATTGAAAATTCCTGAAGACATTTCTGTGATTGGTTTCAATGACGTCAGTGTGGCGAAATATGTATCTCCATCTTTATCAACTGTTAAAGTTGAAACTGAATGGATGGGTGAACTAGCTGTCTCAACAATCTTGGAGTTAGCAAAAGAATTTTCTCCAGCACCACGAAAAATTACGTTGGGAACTAAACTGATTCAACGAGATTCTACAAAATAATTTCCAATAATTGTAAAATTTTCATGGAAAAAAATTCAAATGGAAACCGAATGGTCATTTCCCTATCCAATATGATAGTGGATGATTGTTCGGCTTTTTTTCTGTCAATTTAAGGAAAGCAGAAATCTTTGAACAGTTAGTAGGAAAGCAAATATAGTTTGTGTTAAAATATTGCTATCTTAAATGCGAGGAAATGAAATTTCATGAAATTATTAGCGATGGATACATCCAATCAAACATTAGCTGTGGCAGTTTTAGAAAATGAAAAGCTGTTAGCTCACTTTCAATTAAATCGAAAAATGAATCATAGTTTGACCTTAATGCCGGCGATCGAGTCGGTGATGCAGGCAAGCGGATTAGAGCCTGCTGATTTAGACCGGATTGTCGTAGCCAAGGGTCCAGGATCGTACACGGGTATCCGAATCGCTGTAACAACCGCGAAAACTTTAGCAGAAACACTGAAAATTGAATTGACCACAGTTTCTAGTTTGGCGGTGATTGCTGGAAACATACATACAGATAAATTAATTATCCCAATGATGGATGCTCGTCGTAACAATGTCTACGCGAGTGCATATCGCTGGGAAAATCATAGACTAGTTAATATTTTAGCTGATCAGCATATCGCGTTAATCGATTTATTGGAGCAGATTAAAGAACCAGCGTATTTTGTTGGTGAGGCCTATAAGTTTAATGAGCAAATCATGTCTGAGATACCAACCGCGGAAGTTTCTGAAACGGATGAGTTGAACTTGCCTAATGGTATTGTTTTAGGAAATCTAGGTTTTCTTGCGCAACCTATTGAAAATGTTCATGGATTGGTACCAGAATATTTGAAGCGAGTGGAGGCAGAAGAAAAATGGTTGGAGAATCATCAGCCAGAGGACGAAAACTATGTTGAAAAAATTTAGCGGGTTAGTAAGAACGATCCTTTATGGGAAACAATACCCTTTCAATGCTAAAAGCGTGATTTTAGGCGATGAAGAATTTTTATTGAGAGAAATCATTGACCAAGATATCAAAGAATTGATTGCTCTAGAGCGTGATGTTTATTTTGGTGAAACCCCTTGGACTAAAAGTGCATTTCTTTCAGAAATTCATTCGCCGATCCCTCATTTGTATATCTGCATGGTAACGAGACAATCAACTATTGCGGGGTTTATTGGTAGTCGTTTGATTGGTAACGATACCCACATTACCAATATAGCAGTAGCAACTGCATTTCAAAATCGTGGGATTGGTAAGCTATTGATTGACGAAGTCGAAAATTTCGCTATAATGAACGATTGTGAAACACTCTCCTTAGAAGTACGTCTCAGTAATACCGATGCTCAGCGTTTATATCGGCGATTGGGATTTTCTGCACGGAATATTAGAAAAAATTATTACACTGAGAATAACGAGGATGCTTTGGACATGATTAAACGTTTGGAAGTGGGATAGTTGGAAGAGTTAGCAAGAAGATTTTGGGAGATCAGCCAAACTGCGTATGCTTTTGACTCTCCGTGGACGATCAGTCAATTTGTCAGCGATATGAGACAACCTCATAGCCATTATTTCTCAGAAGAAACAGAGATTATCGCTTTTCTGGGATTTCATCAAGTATGTGATGAAATCGAAATTACGAATATCGCTTCTGAAATAAAGGGTCAAGGACATGGCAAAAAGCTAATGAAACGCTTGATTCGTTATGCAGAGTCACAGAAAATAGCGAGTATTTTTCTAGAAGTACGTGCTTCGAATCAAGAGGTGCGTCTTTTTTATGAGAAGTTCGGCTTTCAAGAAATTGGAATTCGAAAAAAATATTATCAGCACCCTCAAGAAGATGCGGTACTGATGTCTTTGAAAGTAGGAAATGCAGATGAATGAAAAAGAACTTATTTTGGCAATCGAAAGCAGCTGTGATGAAACGAGTGTGGCAGTAATCGAAAATGGCGAAAAAATTCTATCCAATATTGTTGCTTCGCAAATTAAAAGTCATAAACGTTTTGGCGGGGTTGTTCCAGAAGTGGCTAGCCGCCATCATGTGGAACAAATTACTATTTGTATCGAAGAAGCATTGATTGAAGCAAATGTAACAGCAAAAGATCTCAGTGCTGTAGCAGTTACCTATGGACCAGGGCTTGTGGGAGCTCTATTGATTGGTTTGAGTGCAGCCAAAGCTTTTGCCTGGGCCAATGGACTTCCATTATTACCAATCAACCATATGGCAGGACATATTTATGCAGCGCGTCTGGTTGAACCATTAGAGTTTCCCTTGATGGCTTTGTTAGTTAGTGGCGGACATACTGAATTGGTTTATATGGAAAAAGATGGCTCGTTTGAAATTATCGGTGAGACTCGTGATGATGCAGCTGGTGAAGCCTATGATAAAGTTGGGCGTGTATTGGGATTAAGCTATCCTAGTGGTAAAGAAATCGATGAATTGGCACACCAAGGAGAAGATACGTATGATTTTCCTCGTGCCATGATCAAAGAAGATAATTTTGATTTTAGTTTTAGTGGGTTGAAGAGTGCTTTTATAAACTTGACTCATAACGCTGAACAACGCGGAAAAAAATTAGATAAGAAAAATTTAGCAGCAAGCTTTCAAGCAAGTGTCGTTGAGGTTTTAGTGACAAAGACAATTAAGGCGTGCAAAACGTATCCAGTTAAACAATTGATCGTTGCTGGCGGTGTTGCGGCTAATAAAGGGCTACGGGAGAAAATGTCCTTTGCAATTAGCGAGGAATTACCTACCATGAAACTGATTGTACCGCCACTACGCTTATGCGGCGATAATGCAGCAATGATTGGAGCCGCGGCTCATATTGAATTGCAAAAACATCATTTTGCAGAAATGAACTTAAATGCTAATCCAAGTTTAGCATTCCAACACATCTAACGCCTTGCTATAATGAGGTCAAGGAGGCGTTTAGATGAAAAATTCTTGGCAAGAGCAATTTCCAATCGATCTACAGCCAACCATGGAACAGATGAAAGAATATGTAACTGACACTTATTTTGAAAAATTATTGGATTATTTGACAGTAAAATATCAGCCTAAATTTTCCATCGAATATTCGAAGGAGAAAGGCCGATTCGGCGGGTGGCATGTAAAAGCGAAAAAGTACGGCGGTAATATAGGCACGATTTATTTTCTAGATGGCAACGCTAGAATGATGGTTGTTGTATCTGATCTCTATCAGGAAGAATTAGCAGAGAACATTGCTTCAATGTCACAATCAGTTCAGCAAACGTTTAAAGAGGACAAACCAGTTATGGGCGGTCACTGGTTTGTCGTTGAACTTACTTCCGAGCCAGCATTTACTGATCTTAAATATCTAATTACATTGCGTATTCGAAAATTGCAAAAAAAGTAGTCACTTAAGCAGCTGTTTTTCAGCTGTTTTTTTTGGGAAAAGAGAATAAGAATGTTCTCTTTTGGTTATGTTGGTTCTAGGCTTTAAAATTTCTTGTTTACTTTAGGCTTATCTGTCGAACTAATTGATGCTTTCATTGCAATGAAACCTTTGATTTCTAGATGACATACGGTCATCAACTTGAAAGCGAGCTTGTCGCGCAAGAGTATTCATCTGTAAGCTGAATCTCATCAAAACTCGTTAAACGAACAAATAGATGGCTTCCTTGAAATTCTTCTAAGGAAGCTTTTTATATAAATATTTCAAAATTGAGGTTGATACTTTCATTTTATTCAGTTATTATGAATAAAAATGAAATAATGTTGGGTATGACGAATGAATATTCAAAAATGGAGGCGTTATGATGATGAATATCTTTCAAGGGAAAAGTTTTTTAAAGGAAATGGATTTTACTAAAGATGAGTTGCTTTATTTGATTGATTTTGCAGCACATTTAAAAGAATTAAAGAAACAAAATATTCCGCATAAATATTTAGCGGGGAAAAATATTGCGTTACTTTTTGAAAAGACCTCTACGCGTACGAGGGCGGCTTTTACGACAGCCGCTAATGATTTAGGTGCTCATCCCGAATATTTAGGTAAAAATGATATTCAATTGGGAAAAAAAGAGTCTGTAGAGGATACAGCAAAAGTGTTAGGCAGTATGTTTGATGGTATTGAATATCGAGGATTTTCACAAACGGCAGTTGAAGCTTTGGCAGAACATTCTGGGGTACCCGTTTGGAATGGCCTCACTGACGCATGGCACCCAACTCAAATGTTGGCAGATTTTTTAACGATCAAGGAGCACTTTGGAAAGTTGGAGGATCTGACTTTGGCCTATGTGGGTGATGGACGAAACAATGTAGCAAACTCACTGCTAATTACCAGTGCCATTTTGGGTGTAAATATCTCAATCGTAACTCCAGAAAAACTATCTCCAGAACAAAATTTGATTACGATCGCTGAAAAATACGCTGAAGAATCCGAGTCAAAGGTTTTAGTGACAGATGACATTGACAAGGGAGTAGCGCAGGCTGATATTATTTATACCGATGTATGGGTATCGATGGGCGAAGAGGCGGCTTTCAAAGAGCGAATTGATTTATTGTTGCCTTATCAGGTCAATCAAACACTAATGGAAAAAACTCAGAAAGCGGAAACGATTTTCTTACATTGCTTACCAGCATTTCATGATCTTGAAACAAAAGTTGCCGAAGAAATCAAAGAAAAATATAATTTAGCTGAAATGGAAGTGACAGATGATGTTTTTCGTGCCGAGAATGCATTACAATTCCAACAAGCTGAAAACCGTATGCATACGATCAAGGCGGTGATGGCAGCAACATTAGGAAATTTGTTCATTCCGAAAGCATAAAGTATTTTTCCCGACTAGTCAGATGAAGTTTTTTCTGTTAATATAAATGCCAGATAATTATTTCATCGATGAAAAAGAGAAGTCTATTGTGCAGTTTTTTAGCGAGTTCGGGCAGGTGGGAGCCGAATAAACAAAAATAGAGGGCGCACTTTTGAGATGAAGCGGCAGCTACCGTTATAGCCTAAGCTGGTCATTTATGACAATAAGAGTGGTACCGCGGGAATTCTCGTCTCTGATGTATTTATACATCAGAGATTTTTTTGTTTTATTTTGACTCTTCAATTCATCAACGAAGCGTTGAGGACTGGTCACTTTTTTATCTTTAGAAAAGTATTTATAAGGAGGAATTTGGATGAATAATAAAGATATCGTTGCACAAGCTGTTTTTGAAGCAGTTAAGGAAAACCTAACATTGCCAGAAGTTGAACGTTTACTAGAAAATCCTAAATCAGTTGATCATGGGGATGTTGCTTTTCCCACATTTGCTTTAGCAAAAGTTTTTCGTAAAGCGCCACAGCAAATTGCTGCAGAATTAGTAGAACAAATCAATCCAGAAGCGTTTGAAAAAATTGAAGTGGTCGGCCCATATTTAAACTTCTTTATGAAAAAAGAAGTTATTTCAAGTATGGTCTTAAAACAAATTCTGAAGGAAGAAAATCATTTTGGTGATAGTAATATTGGAAATGAAGGCAATGTGACGATTGATATGTCTTCACCAAATATTGCAAAACCTATTTCAATGGGGCATTTACGCTCGACCGTTATTGGGAATTCTATCAGCTTGATTCTAAGCAAAATTGGTTATAATCCAATCAAAATCAATCACCTAGGAGACTGGGGAACCCAATTCGGGAAACTGATTGTTGCTTATAAAAAATGGGGATCAGAAGAGAAGGTTAAAGCTGAACCAATCAATGAACTACTACGTCTATATGTAGAATTTCATGAAAAAGCCGAAGATGAACCGGAGTTGAACGATGAAGCGCGAGCTTGGTTCAAAAAACTGGAAGAAAATGATCAAGAGGCTTTGGACTTATGGAAGTGGTTCCGTAGTGAATCATTAAAAGAGTTCAATAAAATTTACGGTATGCTGGAAGTAGAATTTGATTCCTATAATGGCGAAGCTTTTTATAATGATAAGATGGATGAAGTTGTCACAATGTTGGAAGAAAAACATTTATTACAAACCAACGAGGGAGCCGAAATCGTCGATCTTGAAAAATACGATTTGAATCCCGCATTGATTAAAAAATCCGACGGGGCAACCTTATACATTACACGTGATTTAGCAGCGGCACTTTATCGCAAGCGTGAGTATAATTTTGTTAAATCACTATATGTTGTTGGAAATGAACAGAGTGGGCACTTCAAACAATTGAAAGCTGTTTTGAAGGAAATGGATTTTGATTGGTCAGACGAAATGGTTCATATCCCATTTGGCTTGATTACAAAAGATGGGAAGAAATTGTCTACTCGTAAAGGGAAAATCGTTTTGTTAGAAGAAGTTCTAAATGAAGCAAAAGATTCCGCACTTGCACAAATCCAAGAAAAAAATCCCGATTTGCCAAATAAAGAAGAAGTAGCTCATCAAGTGGGCGTTGGCGCGGTAGTCTTCCATGATTTAAAAAATGATCGTTTAAATAACTTCGATTTTAGTTTAGAAGAAGTAGTACGCTTTGAAGGAGAAACAGGCCCCTACGTTCAATATACTCATGCACGTGCTATGACTGTTTTGGAAAAAGGAAATTTTGCTGTTGATTCAGAAGCAATGTATGCTTTAAACGATTCTGACAGTTGGGAAATCATTAAGTTATTGCAAAGCTATCCAGAAGTAGTGATGCAAGCGGCTGATCAATATGAACCATCTGTGATTGCAAAGCATTCGATTAAACTGGCTCAAGCGTTCAATAAATATTATGCTCATACGAAAATTTTAGTTGAAGATGAACAAAAAGAGGCTCGTTTGGCATTGGTTCATGCTGTAACAATAATCTTGAAAGAGGATCTACGTTTGTTAGGAGTTCACGCACCTAATAAAATGTAGTGTCATAGAATTTGGAAAAGAAGTTGTGAGGATAACCTTGCAACTTCTTTTTGTATTTCAAATTTTTTTGCTGAAACAACACAAACTGTGGTATACTTTGACAAAATAAAAAGGTGTCAAGACACTTAGGAAGGCGCGTTGCATGAAAAAATTTCTTTTTGGATTAGGTTGTCTCGGAATGGTAGGATTATTAGCAGCTTGCGGTCGAGGTCAAGCTGAAAATAAGTCGGAAAAAGAAGAACCTGATCAGAAGATAGCTTTGATCTTAGGTTTTGGTGGCGTAGATGATCGTTCTTTTAATCAGGCTGGTTGGGAAGGCCTTGAAAAATGGGGAGAAGAAAAGGATTTAAAAGCCAAGAAGGATTTCACTTATCTTGAAACGAACGATCCGCAGGAAAACAGTACGAATATTAGTCAGGCAGTTGAAAATGGCTTTACGACAATTATTAGTCTAAGTTATTTACAAGCGGATGCGATTAAAGAAGCGGCCAAACAAAATCCAAAATTAAATTTTGCATTGATTGATGGTGAGATTTCAAATGAAAAGAACATTGTTTCTGCTACATTTAAGGATCAGGAAAGTGCTTATTTAGCTGGATTAGCAGCTGCTTACAGCACTAAAAAGAATCATGTTGGTTTTATTGGTGGAATGGAAGGTCCAGTAATCCAACGGTTTCAGAGCGGGTTTGAGGCGGGAGTCAAAGCCGGGGCTAAGAATCTAGGAAAAAAGATTTCAATTGACGCACAATACGCAGCTTCTTATGACGCTCCAGATAGAGGTAAAGCTATTGCTGCTTCTATGTATAAAGAAGGAGCAGATATTATATATCAAGCTGCAGGAAGCACTGGAGCTGGCGTTTTTCAAGAAGCGAAAGCTCGAAATGAAAACGATAAAACTCAGAAGGTTTGGGTCATTGGAGTAGATCGAGATCAAACAGATGAGGGTGATTACCATATGACTGAAGATAAAATTGGAAATTTTACCTTAACTTCAACTAAAAAGAATGTTGGAGCAGCAGTTAGAAAAATTGCAGCAGCCTCGTATGAAAAAAATTTTCCTGGTGGTGAGCATTTAGAGTTTGGATTAAAGGAAGGCGGAGTAAACCTAACCAAGGGCCAGTTATCTAAAGAAGCCTACGAAGCTGTAACAACGGCTAAAAAACAAATTATAGATGGAAAAATCAAAGTACCTGAAAATTAGTGAAACGCGCTCCTATGAATTAGGGGCGCGTTGTTTTTGAACTGTATGGAAAGTATAAAATTGAATAAATCGCTTTACAGCAGATACATGCATGTCTGAAATCCATCAGCTTTTTCTTATTGCTCAAAAGCTGATGGATTTCGCGCAGCCTTTTATAGATATAAAGAGCTTTCTTACTTTTAAGAGAAAATTGACCGCTGTGAAGGATCTTGCAGAAAAGCAGTGACTTGTTGTGCGTCTGCAGGTGTCCTTGAGATAATAATAATAGTATCAAAACTTGCCATTGTTGCAACAATCAATTCACTCGAAAGATCATCTAGGACAGAAGCCAATAAATGCGCATTATCAGGAAGTGTACTGACGATAGTCATAAATTGAACAGTATCAACCTTGACGATAACATTGTTTGTCATACGTATAAGTCGCTTAATATCATCATCCTCAGTCGGTTCTTGCTGATCTTGGAACAATTCAAAACGTGGCTTGCCGGATTCATCAATTGTTTTTACGATTTTTAGGTCACGAATATCACGTGAAATCGTAGCTTGAGTCGCCGAGACTTGATATTGTTGTAAATAATCCATCAATTCATTTTGATTTCGGATTGCATTTTCTGAAATGATTTTTTTAATTAGTTCGTGTCGATCTTTTTTTCGCATAAAAAAACTCCTTGCTTGTGTAATAATAGAGCGGTTAAACTCTAAAAAATGATTTAAGGGATAAAGTGAATATCATTCACTTATTTTGGGATTCTTTTTCTGAGATAGGAACGGTATAAATGATAATTATGCACTCAGTATAGCAGAAAAAGATTTTTTAAACAGTATTCCTAACTAAATAATAATTAACAGAAAGCTAAATAAAAAAGATTGATTTATTAAAAAGAGTCTTGTATAATTACTAATTGTGTGTAGGCGACTATATACAAAAAAATCCACATTCTGACTTGATTTATAAGGCGGTGCTGCTTGTCAGTTCCTTATTAAAGAAGAGAGCAGGAGAGGAAAACAAAAACCAAATTGGAGGAAACACAAATGTCAGTATTGTCTATGAAACAATTACTAGAAGCCGGTGTACACTTTGGTCACCAAACTCGTCGCTGGAACCCAAAAATGAAGAAATACATCTTCACAGAAAGAAACGGAATCTACATCATTGACTTACAAAAAACAGTTAAATTAGTAGATGCTGCTTACGATTACATGAAAGATATTGCTGAAGATGGCGGCGTTGCATTGTTCGTAGGTACTAAAAAACAAGCACAAGAAGCAATCAAAGAAGAAGCAGTTCGCGCTGGACAATTCTATGTTAACCACCGTTGGTTAGGTGGAACTTTAACTAACTGGGATACAATTCAAAAACGTATCGCTCGTTTGAAACAAATCAACGCTATGGAACAAGACGGTACTTTTGAAGTATTGCCTAAAAAAGAAGTTGTTGGTTTGAACAAAGAACGTGAACGTTTAGAAAAATTCTTAGGCGGTATTGCTGATATGCCTCGCATCCCTGATGTTATGTATATCGTTGACCCTCGTAAAGAACGTATCGCTGTTCAAGAAGCTCAAAAATTAAACATTCCAATCGTTGCTATGGTTGATACAAATTGCGACCCAGATGAAATTGACGTAGTTATCCCTTCAAACGATGATGCTATTCGCGCCGTGAAATTAATCACTGCTAAAATGGCTGATGCTTTCATCGAAGGAAACCAAGGGGAAGATCAAGTAGCAGAAGAAGACTTCGTTGCTGAAGATGGCGGACAAGCAACTTCAATCGAAGAAATCGTTGATGTAGTGGAAGGCGACAATGCTTCTACTGAATCAGCTGAATAATTTCGTAGCATATGCTGCTTCAAAGTAAATATTTTCCTTTGAAGCAGCTTTTTTAGAAAATCTAAGGAGGCCCTTAAAAATGGCAGACGTAACAGCTAAAATGGTAAAAGAACTACGCGATATGACTGGCGTAGGAATGATGGATGCAAAACGCGCATTAGTAGAAGTAGAAGGCGATATTGAAAAAGCTGTGGATCTTTTACGCGAAAAAGGTATGGCTAAAGCAGCTAAGAAAAATGACCGTATTGCTGCTGAAGGTTTAGCTTCAGTTGCGATTCATGGAAACACTGCAGCAATCGTGGAAGTGAATTCTGAAACGGACTTCGTTTCTAAAAACGAAATGTTCCAAGACTTAGTGAAAGAAATTGCATCTTTAGTTGCTGAACATAAACCTGCTGACATGGAAGCAGCAATGAAATTAACAAACGCTAAAGGTGAAACTTTAGAAGCAGCTTTGATCGAAGCAACACAAGTTATTGGTGAAAAAATCAACTTCCGTCGTTTTGAAGTTGTAGAAAAAGAAGACAATGCAGCATTTGGCGGATATCTGCACATGGGCGGACGTATCGCTGTTTTAGCTCTATTGAACGGCACAACTGACGAGTCAGTTGCAAAAGATGTTGCTATGCATGTGGCAGCAATCAACCCTCGTTACGTAAATGAAAGTCAAATTCCAGAATCAGAATTAGAACATGAAAAAGCTGTTCTTACTGAGCAAGCATTAAACGAAGGCAAACCAGCTAATATTGTTGAGAAAATGGTTGTTGGTCGTTTGAATAAATTTAAAGCAGAAATCGCTTTGGTTGACCAACCATTCGTTAAAGATCCAGACATGACTGTTGAAAAATATGTATCTTCTAAAGGTGCGACAGTTGCAAGCTTCGTTCGTTTTGAAGTAGGCGAAGGGATCGAAAAACGCGAAGACAACTTTGTAGAAGAAGTTATGAGTCAAATTAAAAAATAATTCTGTTTTTAAACAGTCGGGAACGCACGGCAAATGTGCGCTCCCTTTTTTTAAGCAAATTCAAATTTGGCTGGCTTCAAAGACAGAGTATGCTAAAATATCATTAGAGTGACAGTGGAGGTATTGTGATGAATGAACCAAAGTATAAACGTGTAGTATTGAAACTCAGCGGAGAAGCATTGGCAGGCGATGAAAAATTCGGTATCAAACCGCCGGTGATCCAAGAAATCGTGGAAGAAATTAAAGAAGTTCACGATCTAGGGATTGAAATGGCAATTATTGTTGGCGGTGGAAACATTTGGCGTGGACAAATTGGTGCTGAAATGGGGATGGAACGTGCACAAGCGGATTATATGGGCATGTTGGCAACAGTAATGAATGCTTTAGCGTTGCAAGATGCGTTGGAAAATATCGACGTACCCACTCGTGTTCAAACATCAATTGAAATGCGTCAAATTGCTGAACCTTATATTCGGCGTAAAGCAGAGCGTCATCTTGAAAAGGGACGTATTGTCATTTTTGCTGGTGGTACAGGAAATCCTTATTTTTCAACTGATACGACAGCGGCATTAAGAGCAGCAGAGGTAAATGCTGATGTGATCTTGATGGCTAAGAATAACGTCGACGGTGTTTATTCAGCTGATCCAAAACTTGATGAAAATGCAGTGAAGTATGAAGAACTAACTCATTTAGATGTCATCGCTAAAGGATTGCAAGTGATGGATTCAACGGCAAGCTCATTAAGTATGGACAATGATATTCCACTTGTTGTCTTTAATTTAAATGAACCAGGAAATATCAAACGTGTTGTACTCGGTGAAAACATCGGGACGACGGTAAGGGGGAAATAACATGGCAGATGCAGTAATGAATGAAGCAAGAGACAAAATGAAGAAGGCCCAAGAAGCGTTGCAACGTCAACTAGGTCAAATTCGTGCAGGACGTGCGAATGCGAGTTTACTTGACCGCATCACAGTTGATTATTATGGGGTGCCAACGCCTGTTAATCAGATGGCATCAATTACGATTCCTGAAGCCCGTGTGTTAATGGTTACACCATTTGATAAAAATATGATCAATGACGTAGAAAAAGCTATTTTGGCTAGTGATATTGGGTTGAATCCGGCTAACGACGGGAATGTGATTCGTTTAGTAATTCCTCAACTAACAGAAGAACGACGAAAAGAACTAGCTAAAGAAGTAAAGAAAGAATCAGAAGGTGCAAAAATTGCTGTCCGTAACATTCGTCGTGATGCAATGGATGAGTACAAAAAACAACAAAAAAATGGCGATTTGACAGAAGACGATTTGCGTAATGCCGAAAAAGATATTCAAACATTGACAGATGATAATATCAAAGCGATTGATTCCATCGTTGCTGAAAAAGAAAAAGAATTACTAGAAGTTTAATCCAAAAAAGCCTGAAGAATCGTTCTTCAGGCTTTTTTATTGCTAAGAAAAATCATTGAAAAAGGCTAAAGGTATTTATTTTTCGTAGGAATAACTGCATTTTATTGTTATAATGGCAGATGACTTTTTAAAAGTATTTTTAAGTTGTTGACTTAATAAAGGAGGGAAAAACATGGTGTTACGATTTTTTCCACAAAAGCAAAAATATACACCAGAAGAATCGTCCTTCGTTTTTGATCCTGAGGGTGCTATTCCAAAGCATATAGCGATTATTATGGATGGAAATGGACGTTGGGCACAAAATCGTCGTTTGCCAAGGATCGCTGGGCACAAAGAGGGCATGGAAACAGTAAAAAAAATTACGAAGCATGCCAATCGCCTTGGGGTAAAAGTGTTAACGCTGTATGCTTTCTCAACTGAGAATTGGAAACGTCCAGAAGAGGAAGTAAATTTTTTAATGCAGCTGCCAGTAGATTTTTTTGATACTTTTGTTCCAGAATTAATTGAAGAAAATGTACAGGTTCACGTGATGGGATATGAGGAGTATTTGCCTGCCCACACACAAGACGCAGTGAAACGGGCGATTGAGCAAACAGCACAAAATGATGGGTTGGTTTTAAACTTTGCTCTTAATTATGGTAGTCGCGCTGAGATCATTACGGCGATCCAACAAATCGCTGAAGAAGTTAAAAATGAAGAACTTGCAGTTCAAGAGATTAACGATGATATTGTTGGAGATCACTTGATGACAGGATTTCTACCTAAAGAACTTCGAGACCCTGAGCTAGTCGTACGTACGAGTGGTGAAGAACGGATTAGTAATTTCTTACTTTGGCAATTGGCCTATAGCGAATTATATTTTACGAAAGCCTTATGGCCAGATTTTGACGGGGATCATTTAGAAGCGGCGATTGCTTCCTTCCAACAAAGAAATCGGCGTTTTGGTGGATTGAATAAGGATACAAGTTCCACCTAAGTTTTGGGTCATCAGTAAAATAGTTGATACTTTAACTTAATTATAGAATGAATACTTTGAGTTTAACAAGGAGGATAAGAAATGAGACAGCGAGTCATTACCGCAGTTGTCGCCCTAGCGATTTTTATTCCAATTCTGTATGTCGGAGGTATTGCAGTCGAATTAGCGGCAGCAGTTTTGGCAGGAATAGGAGTGTATGAGCTTTTTCGCATGAAAGGACTTGCAATTTTGAGCTTTGAAGGAGTTCTTGCAATTTTGGGGGCAATCTTTTTGGTCTTACCAGCGGAGCGTTGGCTGCCATTTTTACGCGGTAACAATAGTAATTTTCTTTTATTTTATTTAACAGTAATGATTATTTTAGGTTTTTCAGTTGTTTCTAAAAATACTTACACTATAGATGAAGCTGGTTTTCCCGTCGTAGCAAGTCTATACGTCGGTGTTGGGTTTCAAAATTTAGTTACAGCACGAGCAGAGGGATTATCTATTTTACTTTTTGCGTTCTTTGTTGTTTGGGCAACAGATATCGGTGCATATATGGTGGGACGCCAATTTGGTAAACATAAATTATGGCCAGAAATTTCTCCCAATAAAACGATTGAAGGCGCTCTAGGAGGAATTGCTAGTGCGGTTGTAGTAGCTGTAGTGTTTTTCTTAGTGCAACCAGAGATTTTTCAGCATAATTTATTGACAATGATTCTCTTCACAATAGTATTTTCAGTTGTTGGACAATTTGGAGATTTAGTGGAATCAGCAATCAAGCGTCACTATGATGTAAAAGACTCAGGGACTATTTTACCTGGTCATGGTGGAATCTTGGATCGTTTCGACAGTATGCTGTTTGTTTTTCCCATGATGCATTTACTAGGAGTATTTTAAAAAGAGTGGCAACACTCTTTTTTTTTTGAGTAAATTTAAATACCTGCGACAAACAAAAATTTTTCTGAGAAAATTTATTATAAAACTATTTTCAAGCAGCGTCTCTTTCTGATTTACAATTAATAGCTTTGCTTGAACTGAAAAATAGTAAAATATATTGTTTTGTTGCAGCAACTCAAAGAAACTATTTTTTACCGAAGTTCTTTTTTAAATTTTCTATGAATTGATCAGTTAATGAATATCTTATTGTCAGATTGTGATAAACTGTCTCTAAGAAACTAATGAAGGTAGGAAAATTATGCGTACGATTATTACGTTTTTAATCGTTTTTGGTGTTCTAGTGATCGTTCATGAATTCGGGCATTTTTTCTTTGCGAAACGCTCAGGGATTCTAGTCCGAGAATTTTCGATCGGAATGGGGCCAAAATTGATTGCTCACATGGGCAAGGATGGAACAACTTATACACTACGTCTATTGCCAATTGGCGGATATGTAAGGATGGCTGGTCTTGAAGATGAAGAAACTGAATTAAGTCCGGGAATGCCATTATCGGTTGAATTGACTCCTAAAAATGAAGTGCAGCGAATTAACGTCAGCAAGAAAGTTCAATTGCCTAATAGTATCCCGATGGAACTGATTTCAGCTGATCTTGTTGATGATTTAGTAATTAAAGGATATGTAAATGGTGATGAAAGTCAAGAGATGACTTACAAGGTTCAACATGATGCGACTGTGATTGAAGAGAACGGCACAGAAGTTCGAATTGCACCACGAGACGTTCAGTTTCAATCAGCGAAGCTGGGTTCACGTATTTTGACCAATTTCGCTGGACCGATGAATAACTTTATTTTAACCGTGGTATTATTTATTGCGCTAGCGTTTTTGCAAGGTGGTGTAGCGGTTTATAACACTAATCAAATTGGTGAGGTTCAGGAAAATAGTCCAGCTGCTACGGCTGGCTTAGAGGATAATGATACGATTTTGGCGGTTGACGGGAAGAAGATTTCTTCGTGGGATGATCTAACAAACACGGTTACAAAAAAACCGGGGAAAGAATTAACTGTGTTGATTGAGCAAGATGGCAAAGAAAAGACTGTTCAAATGACACCTAAGACAGTAAAAAGCAATGGTGAAAAGGTCGGGCAAATTGGCGTCGGACCTTATATGAAAACGGGCTTTGGCGATAAAGTCATTGGAGGATTGACTCAATCATGGGACATGGTCAAGAGAATCTTTAGTGCTTTAGGGTCTTTGTTCACAGGATTTAGTTTAGATAAACTAGGTGGTCCAGTAATGATGTACCAGATGTCGGCAGAAGCCTCTCGAGCAGGGATCAAAACGGTTATTTATTTGATGGCTTTATTATCGGTTAACTTGGGAATTGTCAATCTGTTACCTATACCCGCCTTTGATGGCGGAAAAATTCTTCTAAATCTAATTGAGGGGATACGCGGCAAACCACTTGATCCAGATAAGGAAGGCATGATTACTATGATCGGTTTTGGTTTTATTATGCTTCTGATGATTCTAGTTACGTGGAACGATATTCAGCGTCTCTTCTTTTAAAATGAAAGGATCGAAATTTTTTCGGTCCTTTTTCTAATGCAATCATAAAAAAAAACAGGTATACTGAAACATACTTGAAAAAGTGAAGGAGATGTCATTTTGTCTAAGAATCGTGAACTATTTGAAAATTTATTACGACAAATTGAATTGGCCGAGACGGAACAGCAACATCCGATGATCCAGGGATCAGAGATCAAAGAAGTGATTGTTCATGAGAAATCACGTGTGTGGGAATTTTTTATTCAAACACCACAAATTTTGCCAGCAAAATTATTCTATGCATTCCATCAAAAGCTGCAAATAGCATTTCAATCAATCGCGTCAGTGAAATTACATATTATTCCAGAAGACAATCAGTTTGAGGAAGAGCTTCTGCAAAACTATTGGCAAATGGCTTTGACTGAACAGGATTGCGATACACCGTTAGTTAAGCAGGTTTTGAGTAAACCCTTGCCTTTGATTCAAGGAAAACGAATTGTTTTGCTAATTGATAATGAAACAGTCATTCCATTTTTGAAACAGCAGTATTTACCATTGATTGAAGAAAATTTAGTTTCTTATGGATTTCCACATTTGCGAATCGATCCTGAAGTTGATAAGGAACAGGCAGATAAAAAATTACAGGAATTTGAAGTACGAAAACAAGAGCAGGCGCAAGCAATGCAAGAACAAGCTGCTGCTAGCTTAGCTCAATATGAATCGAAGAAAAAAGAGCAGAAAGAAAGTGCCGCTCATTTTGATGGACCTATCCAAATGGGTCGGAATATTCCAGCAGATGAACCCATTACTCCGATGGGAAATATCATTGAAGAGGAACGACGTATTACGATTGAAGGGTTTATCTTTGATAAGGAAGTCCGCGAGTTACGTTCTAAACGAAAGATTCTGATCTTAAAGATGACTGATTATACCTCCTCATTTGTAGTAAAGAAATTTTCTAACGGCGAAAAAGATGAAGCAATTTTTGAAGCTATCGCAAATAAAAGCTGGATTCGTGTAAGAGGAAGTGTTCAGGAAGATACCTTTATGCGTGACCTTGTCATGAATGCTCAAGACATTCAAGAGGTTAAGCACCCAGAGCGTCAGGATACTGCGACAGAAAAACGTTCTGAGCTGCATTTGCATACGAATATGAGTACGATGGATGCTATCAACAGTGCTAGTGACCTAGTCGCTCAAGCTGGAAAATGGGGACATAAAGCTATTGCTATAACAGATCATGGGGGGGCCCAATCATTTCCCGAAGCTCATGCGGCAGGAAAAAAGGCTGGTGTGAAGATTCTTTACGGCGTTGAAGCAAATGTCGTTTCTGATGGGGTACCAATTGCTTACAATGATGCGCATGAATCACTAACAGACGCTACTTATGTTGTGTTTGACGTGGAAACAACTGGGCTATCTGCGGTATACGACACAATCATTGAATTGGCCGCGGTTAAGATGCATAAAGGAAACGTGATTGATACGTTTGAAGAATTCATTGATCCAGGTCACCCATTATCAGAAACAACGATCAATTTAACTGGAATCACCGACGAAATGGTGCGTGGATCAAAACCAGAAAAAGAAGTTATGGAGCTGTTTGAAAAATTTTGCGAAGGAGCGATTTTAGTCGCCCATAATGCAACATTCGATATTGGCTTTATTAATACAACATATGTCCGACATGATATGCCCGAAACTCCAAATCCGGTAATTGATACATTGGAATTGGCACGTTTCTTATACCCTGAGTTTAAGCGATTTGGTTTAGGTGTCTTAACTAAAAAATTTGGTGTTAATCTGGAACAACATCACCGAGCAGTATATGATGCAGAAGCAACTGGCCATTTAGCTTGGATTTTTGTTAAAGAGGCAATCGAAAAACATGGGATGAATTACCATGATCAGCTGAACGATCACGTTGGTGAAGGGGATTCGTATAAACGAGCGCGCCCATTCCATGCAACGATTTTGGCGAAGAATCAGGCAGGTTTAAAAGATCTATTCAAACTAATTTCTATGTCTAATGTGGAATACTTTGAACTAGTTCCACGAATTCCGCGTTCACAATTAAATAAATTGCGAGAAAATCTTTTGATAGGTTCGGCTTGTTCACAAGGTGAAATCTTTGAAGCGATGATGCAAAAAGGGGTAGAAGAAGCTAAAAATCGTGCCGCCTTTTATGATTATATTGAAGTGATGCCTAAGGCTGTTTATGCCCCTTTGATTGAACAAGAGCTGGTGAAGAATGAGGCGGATTTAGAAGATATTTTACGTAATCTAATTCAAATTGGTAAAGATTTAAATAAAACAGTTGTTGCTACAGGAGATGTTCATTATTTAAATAAGGAAGATGCAATCTATCGGAAGATTTTGATCAGTTCAATGGGTGGGGCTAATCCGTTGAACCGTCACAGTCTACCAGATGTTCACTTCCGTACGACAGATGAAATGCTGCAGGCATTCAGTTTCTTAGGTCCAGAACTAGCAAAAGAAATTGTTGTTGATGGTCCTGATAAAATTGTTGAGAGCTGTGAAGAAATCATTCCGGTCAAGGATGACTTGTATACTCCTAAAATTCCTGGCTCTGAAGAAGAGATCAAGGATCTAAGTTATAATCGGGCACGAAAGCTTTATGGCGATCCATTACCAGATATTATTGAGAAACGTTTAGAAAAAGAACTTACTTCGATCATCGGGAATGGCTTCTCGGTTATCTATTTGATTGCTCAAAAGTTGGTGCATAAGAGTAATGCTGACGGTTATTTGGTTGGTTCGCGTGGGTCTGTAGGTTCAAGCTTTGTGGCTACAATGACAGGGATTACCGAAGTGAATCCCTTGCCGCCGCACTATTATTGTCCTGAATGTCAGTATTCTGAGTTTTTTGAAGATGGTTCCTATGGTTCGGGCTTTGATATGCCGGAGAAAGCTTGTCCAAAATGTGGCGCTCGATTAAATAAAGATGGACATGATATTCCATTCGAAACTTTCCTAGGATTCCATGGTGATAAGGTACCCGATATTGATTTGAATTTTTCGGGCGATTATCAGGCTGAGGCTCATAATTATACGAAGGTTCTGTTTGGCGAGGACTATGTTTATCGTGCTGGTACGATCGGTACAGTGGCGGATAAGACGGCGTACGGATTCGTCAAGGGTTATGAACGAGATCATAATCTGCATTTTAGGAATGCTGAAGTCGATCGTCTTGCCAAAGGTGCTACTGGGGTTAAGCGAACAACAGGACAGCATCCAGGTGGGATCATCGTAATTCCAGACTATATGGATGTTTATGATTTTACACCGATTCAGTATCCAGCAGACGATCAAAATTCTGAATGGAAAACAACGCACTTTGATTTTCACTCGATTCATGATAATGTTTTAAAACTCGATATTCTGGGACACGATGACCCAACAGTGATTCGAATGTTGCAAGAATTATCTGGAGTTGATCCTAAAACGATTCCGACGGATGATCCAGAAGTTATGAAGATTTTTGCTGGGCCACAGGTTTTAGGTGTGGAAGCTGATCAAATTTATTCGAAGACTGGTACGTTGGGAATTCCTGAATTTGGAACACGATTTGTTCGCGGAATGTTGGAAGAAACGAGCCCGACGACTTTTGCCGAATTATTGCAAATCTCTGGGTTGTCTCATGGTACTGACGTTTGGCTAGGAAATGCGGAAGAATTGATCAGCCGTGGGGAAGCAAACTTAGCTGAGGTTATCGGTTGTCGGGATGATATCATGGTATATTTAATTCATGCAGGATTAGATAGCGGAATGGCCTTCAAGATTATGGAAACTGTGCGTAAAGGCCAGTGGAATAAAATTGATGATGGGTTACGTGAAACGTATTTGACTGCAATGAAAGAAAACAACGTTCCAGATTGGTATATTGATTCTTGTTCGAAAATCAAGTACATGTTCCCAAAAGCCCATGCGGCAGCTTATGTGTTGATGGCATTACGGGTAGCGTACTTTAAAGTGTATTTCCCAATTCTTTATTATTGTGCCTATTTCTCTGTTCGTGCGGATGATTTTGATTTGGTTGCGATGGCTAAAGGAAAAGATGCGGTGAAGGCCGCAATGAAGGCAATCACAGATAAAGGTATGGACGCATCCACGAAGGAAAAAAATCAGCTGACTGTCTTGGAATTGTGTAATGAAATGTTGGAGCGAGATTTTCATTTTGGCATGATCGATTTATACAAGTCAGATGCTCAAGATTTTGTGATTGACGGGGACACATTGATTGCGCCATTTCGTGCCGTACCTGGACTTGGTTTGAACGTGGCCAAACAAATTGTTGAAGCACGTAAAGACGGTATTTTCTTATCAAAGGAAGATTTGGCCTCACGTGGTAAAGTTTCGAAGACCTTGATTGAGTATATGGATACTCATGGTGTTTTGAAAGATTTGCCAGATGAAAACCAACTGTCACTCTTTGATATGTAAAGAAAAGGATAAGTTCAATATAAAAAATGAAAGAAAATTCCATCATGAAAATGACACGGTTGAATTTTCAATAGAATTGTGCTAGTATAACAATGTAATCATAGACTGATGGTGAGTGAGCGGAATTTTCGCTCACTCTTTTTAATGGATTAAAGGAGGCTGACAGTTTGAGCAGTGTAGTCGAAACAGTGACTGACTTAGTAACACCGATCTTGGATGAACAAAATTTTGAGTTAGTCGAGGTTGAATTTGTCAAGGAAGGGAAAAGTTGGTTTTTAAGAGTATTTATTGATAAAGAAGGCGGTATCGACATTGAAGAATGTGCTTTTGTTAGCGAAAAGCTTAGTGAAAAGCTGGATTCGATTGATCCTGATCCAATTCCACAAGCATATTTCCTTGAGGTTTCTTCACCAGGAGCCGAACGCCCATTGAAAAAAGAAGAGGATTACCAAAAAGCGATGGGAGAATACATTAATATTTCACTTTATCAAAATATTGATGGAGAAAAACAATATCAAGGATTTTTAAAAGAATTGACTGATGATGAACTGACATTAACTGTCAAAATTAAAACGCGCACGAAAGATATGGTCTTTGATCGTAAAAATATTGCAAAGGCGCGTTTTGCGATCGAGTTTTAGTAAATGAAACGTTTCATTAACAGGAACTAGAATGTCAATTCCGCTTTTCACAACGATTCAGTTTTACCGCTTTAGTGGAATGATACATGCGATGAAGATCAAACCTATTTTTCTTTGAAGAATAGATTCGTTAATATGAATTAGGAGGAAAGTTAAAATGAGTAAAGAAATGCTGAATGCGTTGGATACTCTAGAAGCAGAAAAAGGTATTTCGAAAGAAATCGTAATTGATGCATTGGAAGCGGCATTAGTATCTGCTTACAAACGTCATTACGGACAATCTCAAAATGTTGAAGTGGAATTCAATGAAAAGAAAGGTGATATTCATGTTTATGCCGTGAAAGAAGTAACGGAAGAAGTCATGGATTCACAATTGGAAGTGTCATTGAAAGATGCGATGGAAATCAATCCAGCGTATGAAATTGGTGATACGATCCGTTTTGAAGTAACACCAAAGGATTTTGGTCGAATTGCTGCTCAGACGGCAAAACAAGTAATTTTACAACGTGTCCGTGAAGCCGAACGCAGTATTATCTATAACGAATACAGCGCCTACGAAAAAGATATTATGCAAGGTGTAGTAGAACGTCAAGATAATCGCTACATCTATGTAAACTTAGGGAAGATTGAAGCCGTTCTTTCAAAACAAGACCAAATGCCAAATGAGCATTATAAACCTCATGATCGTATTAAAGTGTATGTTTCACGAGTAGAAAATACGTCAAAAGGCCCGCAAGTATTTGTAAGTCGTAGTCACCCTGATTTGTTGCGCCGCTTATTTGAACAGGAAATTCCAGAAGTCTATGATGGAATTGTAGAGATTGTCAGCATTGCTCGTGAGGCTGGTGATCGTGCAAAAGTTGCTGTTCGTTCAACAGATCCTAACATTGATCCTGTTGGAACCTGTGTGGGACCAAAAGGACAACGTGTACAAGCAATTGTAAATGAATTAAAAGGTGAGAACATGGACATTGTTGAGTGGGATGAAGATCCAGCAGTATTTATCGCAAACTCCTTAAATCCTGCGCAAGTAGAAGATGTTATCTTTGATATCGACAATCCAAAAGTTTGCACCGTAGTAGTTCCCGATTATCAGTTGTCGTTAGCTATCGGTAAGCGTGGGCAAAACGCTCGTTTAGCGGCTAAATTAACGGCTCACAAGATTGATATTAAATCAGAGTCTGATATGGAAGAATTTTATGCGAACTATGATGAATCAGAAGTAGAAGAAATCGTAACTGAGATTGAAGAAATCACTTCAGAAGTAGAAGCGATTGAAACTGAAGTAGAAGATATTGAATCAGAAGCGGAAGTTACAGTTGATAATATGATTGAAGACGAAGAAAACATTGCTTCTGATCAAACGGACCAATAATTCATTAGGAGGACAGCAAATGAAAAAAAGAAAAGTTCCTTTGCGAAAATCGGTCGTTTCCGGTGAAATGTTCCCAAAGAAAGAATTGATTCGAATCGCTAAATCCAAAGAAGGAGAAGTTTCCATTGATCCTTCAGGTAAGAAACCAGGACGAGGCGCTTATGTTGCGCTAGAACCAGCTGAAGTCGAAGAAGCATGGAAAAAACATATCTTAGACCGTACGCTTGGCACCGAATTAAGTGATGATTTTTATCAAGAACTACTTGATTATGTGAAACACCAAAAAGCCAGAAAAGAGCTCTTCGGCAATGAATAAACAGAAGGCCTTGAACATGTTAGGCCTTGCAATGCGTGCAGGCAAACTGATCACAGGAGAAGAAATGACGATTAATGAGATTCGCAAAAGGAAAGTAAATCTCGTTATTGTCACCATTGATGCGAGTGAAAACACTCAAAAGAAAGTATCAGATAAAAGTAAGTATTATCAAACGACATGTTTTGTCGAATTTACTCAAGGGGAGATTTTAGGCGCGATTGGCAAACCTAGAAAAGTAATCGGGGTTTTAGACCAAGGATTCGCCGACAAAATTATGACGTTAATAACAGGTTAGGAAGGTGATTGCATGGGAAATAAAAGAGTATACGAATTTGCAAAAGAAGTGAATCAATCAAGTAAGGATGTTGTAGAAAAAGCACAAACTTTGGGGATTGATGTGAAAAATCATATGGGTTCATTATCCGGGGATGATGAATCAAAATTGAAACAAGCTTTTTCTAGCAAACCGAAACAAAATACTCAGGCAAAACCATCAGCTAACCAGCACGAAAAACCAAAATTCCATGGAAAGAGCTCGAAGAACAACCCAAATTTCCAGAATAGAAAAGGAAATAAAGAATTGACACAAAACAATAGACAGAACAACTCAGCGAACGCAAACCGTTCAAACCAAGGACACCAACGTCCAGCACAAGGCAACGCAAACAATGCACAACGCCAAAACCAAGGGCAACGTCCAGCACAAGGCAATACAAACAATGCACAGCGTCAAAACCAAGGGCAACGCCCAGCACAAAGCAATACAAACAATGCGCAGCGTCAAAACCAAGGACAGCGCCCAACACAAGGCAACGCAAATAATGCGCAACGCCAAAACCAAGGGCAGCGTTCAGCACAAAATAGTCAAGGAGCGCGACCAAATCAAAATGGCTCAAATCAGAGCCAACGTTCGAACCAAGGCGGATCAACGCAAGGCGGCAACCAAAATCGCAACAAAAACAATTATGGCAACCAAAACCGTAACAATAATTTTGGTGGCAATCAAAATCGCAATAAAAACAAATTCAATAAAAAAGGTAAAAAAGGTAGACAGCAACAAAGTAATAAGCCTGCTGTTCCACCACGTAAATTCCGCGAATTGCCAGAAGTATTGGAATATACAGAAGGCATGAACGTAGCAGACATCGCGAAGAAGATTCATCGCGAACCAGCTGAGATCATCAAAAAATTATTTATGATGGGAGTTATGGTCAATCAAAACCAACCATTAGATAAAGATACAATTGAACTGTTAGCTACGGATTATGGAATTGAACCACAAGAAAAAGTAACTATTGATATAGCTGATATTGATCGATTCTTCGATGCAGAAGATGTAAACGAAGAAAATTTAGTTTCTCGTCCACCAGTCGTAACTATTATGGGGCACGTTGACCATGGTAAAACGACGTTACTAGATACCTTGCGTCATTCTCGCGTAACAAGCGGAGAAGCAGGTGGAATCACACAGCATATTGGTGCATATCAAATTGATATTGACGGCAAACCGATTACTTTCTTGGATACACCAGGGCATGCTGCCTTTACAAGTATGCGTGCGCGTGGAGCAAGTATCACAGATATTACTATTTTGGTCGTAGCAGCTGATGATGGTGTAATGCCGCAAACAATTGAAGCAATCAACCATGCCAAAGCAGCGAAAGTACCAATTATTGTAGCAGTTAATAAGGTTGATAAACCTGGTGCCAATCCACAACATGTAATGCAAGAATTAAGTGAGTATGAACTGATTCCTGAAGCATGGGGCGGCGATACAATTTTTGTTGAAATTTCAGCAAAATTCAATCAAAACATCGACGAACTATTAGAAATGATTCTATTGGTTGCTGAAGTAGAAGACTTGAAAGCTGATCCAACGCAACACGGAATCGGAACAGTTATCGAAGCTCGCTTAGATAAAGGAAAAGGACCTGTAGCAACATTATTGGTTCAACAAGGTACGATGAGAGTCGGCGACCCAATCGTTGTTGGGAACACATATGGTCGTGTTCGTGTTATGACGAATGATATTGGCCGTCGTGAAAAATCTGCTGGACCAGCGACACCAGTAGAAATTACTGGGTTGAATGATGTACCTCAAGCTGGGGATCGTTTTGCGATCTTTGAAGATGAAAAAACAGCTCGTGCAGCCGGTGAAGAACGGGCAAAACGTGCGTTGCTTGAACATCGCAGTGCAAGTGCTCGTGTAACATTGGACAACCTATTTGAATCTCTTAAAGAGGGCGAATTGAAGGAAGTCAATGTGATCATCAAAGCCGATGTGCAAGGATCTGCCGAAGCATTAGCAGCTTCATTGAAAAAAATTGATGTTGAAGGTGTGCGTGTGAAGATCGTTCACTCAGCTGTAGGTGCTATCAATGAAAGTGATGTTACCCTAGCAGCAGCAAGTAATGCGATCATTATTGGGTTTAATGTTCGTCCTACACCACAAGCAAAACAGCAAGCTTCAACCGAAGAAGTAGACATTCGTCTACACCGAATTATTTATAAAGCAATCGAAGAAATCGAAACAGCGATGAAAGGTATGCTTGATCCTGAATACGAAGAAAAGATTACTGGTCAAATGACTGTACGCGAAACGTATAAAGTTTCTAAGGTTGGTACAATCGCTGGATGTTACGTTAACGAAGGATCTATCCAACGTGATAGCGGTGTGCGTATTATTCGTGATGGAATCGTAATTCTCGAGGGCAAACTTGCCAGCTTGAAACGTTTCAAAGATGATGTGAAAGAAGTTAAAATGGGTTATGAATGTGGTGCTATGATCGAAAACTTTAATGATATTAAAGTTGATGATGTAATCGAAGGATTCATTATGGAAGAAATCAAGCCTAAATAGTATTACAATTCCACTTCCTACTGATAAATGTAGGAAGTGGAACAGTATCTGCTGAAATTTCATCCATTATTCGTGACTATTAAAATTTTAGTTAGTGGAAATAGAAGGAGGCAGTCGTTATGCCAAATTATCGTGACCGTCGTCTGGCTCAAGAAATTTTGAAGGAAGTCAATGACATCTTACGAAAAAAAGTTCGTGATCCACGCGTTCAAGACGTGAACATTACAGATGTTCACGTGACTGGAGACTTGCAACAAGCGACGATTTATTACAGTTTGTTATCTGATAAAGCATCAGATAAAGAAAAGGCACAGGAAGGTTTGAACAAAGCACGGGGATTGGTTCGGCGCGAATTAGGCCATGCTTTGTCAATCTACAAGACACCAGAATTGTTTTTTGAATTGGATGAATCAGTTGAATATGGCTCTAAGATTGATCAAATGATCCGCGACTTAAATAAAGAATAAATTTGTTAGAACCTGAGATTTTTTTCAGGTTCTTTTTTGCATTATTGAGTAAATCCTGTTAAAGTGTATGCAGTTTGTAAATAATCCTTTTGCTGGATATTTTCAAGGAGGCAGAGTCTAGAATGACCACGGAATTTGAAGAACGGATGAAGGAACTCCATAAGGAATTTGAAAACTTAAGTCCAGAAGAACGCAAAGCCGTTAAACAAAAAATAAAAAGAATTAATGTTTTAACCTCTCGTAAATTAGAGCGGATGAAACATGATTTACTGCGTATGGAAACCAAGCGTGCACAGCTTTCGTTAGATGGCGAATCACAAGAATTGTCCGAATTGGAAGATCGGATTATTAATAAGAAAAGAGAGTTCTTAAAATTATTATTTAAGGCAAAAGAAAATTGTTCCAAGAGGTGAGTGAATGGGCCTAATTGAGATTATCATCATTTTAGCCATTGCCATTACCTTGTCGAATGTTTTAGCAAAAGTTTTCCCGTCTTTCCCAATTTTTATGATCCAGATTATCCTCGGCATTATCCTCGGACTTACCGAAGTTGGTAGCTCAATCAATTTTGAACCAGAGGTATTTCTCGTAATGATTATAGCCCCGCTTTTGTTTCGTGAAGGAGAAACTGCTGATATCCCTTCAATTTTGAAGCATTTTGGCTTAATATTGCTGCTGGCTTTTGGCGGCGTTATCTTTACATTATTTGGATTGGGATTTGTTCTGCATAGTATTTTGCCAGCGATTCCATTGGCTGCTTGTTTGGCTTTTGGGGCTTCCTTGGGTCCAACCGATGCAGTAGCAGTTAGTTCGTTAGCAAAGCGCTTAAATATTCCTGAATCAGTCATGCACGTTTTAGAAGGGGAAGGATTAATCAACGATGCAACAGGTGTTACAGCCTTTCAGTTTGCCGTAGCCGCATTGCTAACCGGACAATTTTCGGCAGCTGATGCTTCGATATCCTTGCTCGAATCAAGCGTTGTAGGTGTACTGGTTGGTCTAGTGATCATTTGGGTCAAAAATGAAGTCATAAAAATTATTGAGCGAATCTCTGCACAAGATGTGTCGGCGTATCTGCTGATTGAATTAATACTTCCATTCGTTGCTTATTTTATTGCTGAATTGTTTCATGCGTCAGGAATTATCGCAGCGGTTGTGACGGGTGTATTGCAGGCCACTGGCTTCCGTCGTGTAAATCTATTTGAGGCACAGCTTTCCAATGTAACTGAAAGCTCGTGGAGTACGATTAGCTTTATGTTGAATGCATTGGTTTTCATTTTTTTGGGAATTGAACTTTCTCAAGTTTTTTCTCCTGTGTGGAATAGTCGAAATTATTCCAATGTGCATTTGTTAGGGATTGTATTATTATTGACAGCCTTACTATTTGTTTTACGCTTTTTATTCGTTAGCGGTTATTACATTGTGACTCAAGGCTGGAAGAAAAATCATGAACAGCTGAGAGACCGCTTGCTGTTAACCTTTGGTGGTGTCAAAGGAACAGTTAGTATCGCAACTATTTTTATTTTGCCAACAACAATCAATGGATTGGAGTTTCCTGAGAGATCTTTACTGCTGTTTATCACCGCCTGTGTGACCTTTCTAACATTGATTATCGGAATGATTTTATTACCAATCTTATCAGAAGGTGAAGTAGTACCGCCAACTGATCCTAAACGAATGTTAATTTTACGGGAAGTAATTAGCGAGCTTTACGAAGATTTGGATAATAAAAAATTAAATGAAAAAGAACGCTTTGCACTGCTTGCGGTGATCGCAAATTATCAAGGAAGAATCCAAACGCTCTTCAATAATTCGATGCCGGAAAGTGCGCAACAAGAATTTCAAGAAATCCAAGCGTTGATTATTTCAGTTGAACGAGATGGATTAGATGAAAGTTTTAGAAGACATCAGATCAATTCAGGTGCGTATCGTTTGTATTCTCGTTTCATTTCAAATGTGTCTGAGTCAGTGACAAAACAGATGCTGTCATTGCTCAGCTTTTGGTTAATTTTTGTACGGCGGATCATTCGTATTGTCATGCATCCAAAAATGTTTTGGGAACGTCGGCAAAAGCGTAAAGAGACGGTTGATAACGAAGATATTTCAACTCTTAGAAAAATCTTTATTCGCAATAGTGAAGCTATTTTGGATAGTTTGGAAAATCTACGGGATGTTTATGATGAAGACTTGATTGATTTCTTTGTGGATGAACGAAAAAATTTGATGAATCAGGTCAGTGGACATGGTTTATTTGGTACTTATTTGATTCAGCAAGATCCACTTTATGCGAAAGAATTGATACGCGGATTTTATTTAGAGAGAAAGATTATTGATAAATATGAAGTAAGCGAAGATATCACCAATTTTTCAGCAAATAATTATCGTGATCAAGTTAATCAATTAGAGTCTTACGCTATGCAACAGCGATCAGAACCAAGTATTTCATTTGTGATCAGTCGACAACGACAAAAGAAAAAAGCAAAAGAAAAGAAATATTAACCGTCAACTTGGCGGTTTTTTCTTTGGCGTTAATAAAAGATCAGGTAAATATCTTCAGAGAGTTGGCTGGTTATTTCTTAGATTAGCTATGCTATAATGGGAGCGTTGATTATAAATAGAAATGAGGAAACAGCGATGGACGGTATCTTGCCGTTATGGAAAGAGCGCGGTATGACAAGTCATGACTGTGTCTTTAAATTACGAAAAATTTTACAAACAAAAAAGGTTGGTCATGGGGGAACTTTAGATCCTGACGTCGATGGTGTATTACCTATCTGCATTGGTAAGGGAACCAAGGTGATCGAATATTTACAAGATAGTGGGAAAATTTATGAAGGTGAGATTACGTTGGGCTTTTCTACAACTACAGAAGATCGCAGTGGTGAAATAGTAGAGAAAAAAGCAGTAGACCGCCCTTTAACTGAAGCTGAAATTGATCGAGTAATGGCTGCTTTTATCGGGAAAATCAAGCAGATACCGCCAATGTATTCAGCAGTTAAAGTCAACGGGAAAAGATTGTATGAGTATGCGCGTGCTGGTGAAACGGTAGATCGCCCTGAACGGGAAGCGGAGATTGAGAGTTTTAAACGTACGACTGCTCCGATTTATAATGAAGAAGCAAAAACTCAGAGTTGGCGATTTCAAGTTACTTGCGGGAAAGGGACTTATGTTCGGACCTTGGCTGTTGATCTTGGGGCAAAGCTAGACTATCCTGCTCATATGTCCGATCTGACCCGTTTAGCCAGCGGCGGTTTTTCAGTGGGACAGGCAGTCACATTGTCGCAAGTTAGCGAATTGATGGAAAAAGGTCAGATCAATCAAGCATTGAAACCGATTGAAGAGGCAATGAAGGAATTTCCGCGAATTGACTTAACAGATGCTGATTGGCAAAAGGTGAAAAATGGACAAGTTCTATCTATGAAATCTTTTGGAATCAAAAAGATGCCAGCTGATCTGATCGCATTTTTTTATCAAGGAAAATTAGTTAGTCTTTACGGACAACACCCAGAAAAAAACTGGCTTTTGAAACCAAGCAAAGTAATTCGAAACGAGATTGCTCAAGTTCCTCAGGCTTAGTAGCTGAGGAAAAATAAATACATTAATATGAATTAGGATGTCAGTCCAACTTTTGGCAGTGATTAAAGAGGAAAAAACCAATCTGATTATGACTAGGAAAAATGTATGTATAGTTGGATGATATACGGCATGAAGATCAGACTTATTTTTCTTCAAGAAAAATAAATACATTACTATGAATTAGGAGGCACACTAAATGGAAATTGTTAAATTGCGGCATCCATATAAATCAGAGGAAATTCCTGCTGGAGATTGTGTGTTGGTGTTAGGATTTTTTGATGGTGTTCATCGTGGTCATCAAGAGGTCATCAATACTGGTAAAAAAATTGCGAAAGAAAAAAATTTAAAATTAGCTGTGATGACGTTTAATCAGCATCCGGCAATTGTTTTTCAACAAGTACAGAGCAAGCCGATTCAATATCTTTCGACTTTGAAGCAGAAAGAAGAACGGATGTCAAAGCTTGGTGTTGATTTGTTATATGAGGTAGCCTTCACCTCTTCGTTCGCTGCGTTAAAGCCTCAAGAGTTTGTCGATCAATACATTGTAGGGCTACATGCAAAAGTGGCAGTTTCAGGCTTTGATTACAATTTTGGAAAAGACCAAACGGCTGATGCCGAAAACTTACCTAACTATGCGAAAGATCGCTTTGAGGTAGTAATTGTTGCTAAAAAGACAGAAAAAGACGAAACTGAAAAAATTAGTTCTTCACGAATCCGCCGTTTATTGTCTGAAGGAAGACTAGACGAAGCCAACCACTTACTTGGCTATATCTATGAGATTAGCGGAACGGTGATTCATGGAGAAGCACGGGGTCGAAAACTTGGTTATCCGACAGCAAACATCCAAGTACCCGATGATATGAAATTGCCAAAAGAAGGCGTTTATGTCAATGAAATTCAAATTGGCGATCAATGGTATCCAGCGATGGGCTCGATAGGTCATAATGATACTTTTGGAACTAATCGTATGTTGACAGTTGAGATCAATATTTTAGACTTTAATGAAGAAATTTATGGTGAAAAAGTTAAGGTACGTTGGTATCATATGTTGCGGGGACAAGTAGCTTTTGAATCCGTTGAAGGATTGATTCAGCAGCTTGAGATAGACGAAAAGGCTACCAGAGAATATTTTAAGGGTTAAGTAAGTAGGACATTCAAAAATGAGTGTCCTTTTTTTGTTCCCACTATTTGTAGTTAACGTTTTTTTATTAGAGAATAGCAATCTATTAAATTGTGTAAATTCTAGTATTTTGATGGTTATTTGTTAGTATAAAATAAAAAGGAGTTTTTTTGATGGAAAATTCTTGGTATATTCGCCCTTATCAAGAGGAGGATGCAGAGGATTTATTTAAAATGATGGAAAAGGAGTCTGATTGGACAGATTATTGTAATGGTGAGGGGAAGAAAAAATACGCGCGAGCTTTATTGACATCAATAACTTATTTACTTTTTGAGAAAGAAAAGATTTGTGGGTATGTTCGTTGCCGAGAAGATGATGGTTTTGGCGTATATGTTTATGATTTATTAGTAGATGCTGATTGTCGTGGAAAGAGCTATGGTCGCTTTTTAATGGAGCAAGCCTGCAAAGATTTCCCTGAACAAACGGTATATGTTATGAGCGATGTTGATCCCTATTACGAAAAGCAAGGTTATCAAAAAGAGGGAACGATTTTCATAGTAAGGCCGCAATAAAAGTATGAAAAAGCTGTTGACTCTCCCTTAACAGGAGACAGTATTCTGTTAATGAAAGGGGAGGATCATCGTGAGTGTAGCTATTACAGCTGATCAATTAACTAAAGAAATCAAAGGTAGGAAAATCGTCAACCAACTCTCCTTCACCATCAATAAGGGTGAAGTTTTTGGTTTATTGGGGCCAAATGGAGCGGGGAAAACGACCACTATTGAAACACTGTTGGGTATTAAACGGCCTGATTATGGATCAGCAAAAATTTTAGGATTAGATCCACGTAAGCGAAGACGAGAAGTTTTCGAAAAAGTTGGAGTTCAGCTGCAATCTTCCAGCTATCAAAATAATATTCACGTGAATGAGCTATGTCGAGAATTGGCTAGTTTATATCAAAAACCTAGAGATTACCGTGAGTTGTTGAGATTGTTTAAATTAGAGAAGTTTGAAAAGCAACCTGTTGAGAAGCTTTCAGGTGGAGAAAAACAAAAGCTCTCGATCGTGTTAGCCTTGATTCCTGATCCAGAGATTATTTTCTTGGACGAGTTAACGACTGGATTAGATACGGAGGCACGCAGAACGGTTTGGCAGACTTTGCTAAAATTAAAGAAGACCAATTTAACGATCTTTTTGACGACGCATTATATGGAAGAAGCTGAAATTCTATGTGATCGTATTTGCCTCATTAAGAATGGCAGCATTGTCGTTGAAGGAAGTATTCCAGAATTATTGGCGGAGAGTTCTCAGAGTAATTTAGAAGACGCGTATCTTTGGTTTGTAGGGGAGGACGAAGATGAATAAGGTAATCAATTTAGCAAAGGTTGAAGGAAAATTGGCGATTCGTTCTATTGATGGGATTTTATTCGGGATTGGGATGCCTCTAGGTGTCTTGCTATTGACGACCATGATTGCTGGAAATAAGCAGGCGGGAAATACATCCTATACTTTTTTAGACAGCAGTTTTAGCTCGCTTTTAGTCGTTGGCATTTGCGCTACAGCATTTATGGGAATTCCATTAACAATTTGTGATTATCGCGACAAGAAAATATTGAAGCATTTTTTCGTGACACCCGCTTCACCTGGACATTTAATCGCAACTCAGGTGTTAGTAGCTATGACAACGGCGATTATTTCTGCAGGACTCGTTGCATTGGCAGCCATCGTCTTTCTTGATTATCGAATGCAGGGCAATTGGCTCTTATTGATTGCTAGTTATTTTTTAGTTATGATTGCTATGTACAGTTTGGGATTATTGATTGCAAGTCTATGTAAAAATATGAAGATCGCAAACCTTGTGTGCAGTCTGGTTTATTTTCCGATGCTCTTCTTATCTGGTGCAGTGATTCCCTTTGAAATTTTTCCAAGGGGGATGCAGAAAATAGCCAGCGTGCTTCCTTTGACTCAAGGTGTTCAATTGTTAAAAAGCGTCAGTTTAAATCAGCCAGTTGGAAATCCACAATTTGTCATAATATTGTTGAGTGTAATTTCGATTGTGGGATTCGGTTTAGCAGCGAAATTCTTTCGCTGGGAATAGCCAGAAATTAGGGGGAAAAGAAGTGGATCACGAATGTGAAAAAGTTGAAGAAAAATTATACCGCATTGGTATGTTCTCTAAAATGAATCAGGTCACAATCAAAGCACTACGCTATTACGATGAAGTGGGGCTGCTTCGCCCCCGTTTTATCGATCCTGATAACGGCTACCGCTACTATAGTTCGAGTCAATTAGAACCGCTGCATCGTTTGCTCGCATTACGAAGAATTGGCTATAGTATAGAAGAAATTAAACGTGTACAAGATGGCGAAAGTGAGCAGCGGATATTACAAAGAAAAAAGCAGCAGCTGATGAAGGAAATTTCTGATCGAATGTCGATGCTTTCTCAGATTGAAGGGTATTTGCAGCAAGAGGATGATAATTATCATATGGTGATTAAACGATTACCAGAAGTCATCGTTGCATCAATGAGGAAAATTGTTCCCAGCTTTGAAGCTCTTTCATCAATGATTCCTGAGATGGGCTCACAGATGGAGAAGGCTGGTTGTGTCTGTGCATTGCCTGAATACTGCTTCAATATTTATCATGATGCTGGATATAAAGAAGAGAACATCGATATTGAAGTCTGTGAATCCGTAGTTGAAATGAAAGAAGAAACGGATGAATTAAAATTTAAGAGGATGGATGAAGTGCCTCAAGCAGTCTGTACAATGCACAAAGGTCCTTATGAAAATATTCCTAGAGCATTCGCAGCAGCGATTAAATTTGTTGAGGATAATGATTATGAGATTATTGGCTCTATTCGAGAAAGTTATATCGATGGTATGTGGAATAAAGATAGTGAAGATGATTGGCTGACGGAAATTCAAATACCTGTAAAAAAATCTGAGGAATCGTTGCAATAATTTCTCTCAGATTATAGACAAAAAAGTTCTAATCTCATATTTTGAGTTTGGAACTTTTTTGATTGATTTCGTTGATTATGACAGTTTAAGGTTTAGCAAGAATAGTACGTGAAGGTTAATTAATTCATTAATTAAAGCAAGAATAAGTTCATTTAACCATCTTTTATAGTAATTTTTTCACATTTTTTGAAGAATAATGAATATTAGCAATTGTCCAGATAATTTGGTTGTGTTACGCTAAATTTAGTTTCATGAAAACGTTCTACAAAAAAACAGAAAGAAGGAATTGTAATGACAAAGGATCGGTTTGTAAGGGTTTATTCTCAAGGAAAATTGGATGCGATCATGATTTTTGTTGATCGAAAGACGGGTGTGAATTATATGTTCAATAAAGTAGGCTACGCTGGGGGATTGACACCGTTGTTAGATAAAGATGGCAAACCAGTGATCACACCGATTGAAGAGTTAGATAAATAGCAGACAGCACTAGCGAACAAGCCTGCAACTAAAACTTATGCTACTATTTTCTTATAAATATTATGGCAACATGAAAATTAATTTTATTTGAATAAGGAGTGAGTTAGTTGCATGCTTGGGATGCTATTCAAAAGTCAGTGGATTATGTGGAAGAAAATATCAAGGAAGAGCTATCGATCGAAGAATTAGCAAAGGTATCTTATCTATCGGTATACTATTTTCAAAAATTATTTAACCGTTTGGTTGGAAAAACAGTTAATGAGTATATTAAGGCGAGAAGAGTGGCAAATGCTAAATCGTTGTTGAAGACCGATAAACGGATCGCTGACATAGCTTGTGAATTCGGTTTTAATAGTCATGAGACATTTACAAAAGCTTTCAAAGAAATCTATGGTGTTACGCCGGAGACTTATCGTAAAAATGATCTGTTATTGACGGATTTTTTAAAGCCGGATCTATCGATTTATTATACGGTGGTGGATGAAGGGGTGCCGTTAGTGGTGGACGATCTAGTTCTTGAAGTAAACAGGCGAGAACTGGCAAAAACCGAATACTATACTGGATTTTCCAGACAAGTCGAGTCGCGTGAAATGAACAAAGTAGGAGTCAATGTATTGATTGAGTTATGGGATGAATTTCATGAGAAACAAGAAACGATTCCTAATTTAATTGAGAATGGGGTACAGATTGACTGCTTTACGAGTGATACCACTCCTGGAAAAGTCCAATATTTTGTAGGTGGATTATCGGATGCTCAAACCTTGACGAATTATAATCACTATCAAATGAACCCTGGAATCTACTATGTTTGCACGTTTGAAGCGGAAAACTTCAAGTATCTGGTAGAAGATGCATTGTACAAGGCAAACGACTATTTCTTTGGGACTTGGCTCAAAAGGCATGGAATAGAAATGGAGAATATGGCTCCTTTTCTAGTGCAAAAATATGTAAATGTAACAGATGAGCCAAAGATCGAAATATGGATTAAACCAACCAAAGACTTAGAAGTAAGTTGATACAAAAAAGCTTCGGATCATTCATACTGATCCGAAGCTTTTTAATTCTTCTTTTCTTTACTGATTGAAATCGACATTTCTTTATGAAGGACATAGCCCCAAAAAATACCAGTTAATTGTGTCATCAAAAAGAGAACGATCAATGGGATTGCCGCTACAAAAGGCGAAGTGGAATGATATAGGCTGACTAAAGGACTCTTAAAAATAATTAATGAGCAGCTCAATATGATATTGACAAGATTACCAAAAACCAATAAGGATAGCTGCTTAGTAATTTTTGCATAAAAGCCAATCAATATGGTAAGGAGCAGGAATAGAAAAATCCCGATGATTGAATCAAACAAGTAATCAACTGCTAAAGATAGATGAACATAGGGAATTAAATAGAAAACAAAGGGTACACGCATGATTGTTTTCTTACTCATTGTAGGGATCACCTCGACAATCATTTATTGTATGGTTATTTTATGATTGTTAAATGGTCAATTCAACATAAAACAGTAAAATACTATGGATAATGAAAGTTCTTTTATACTGTTATCAATAAATCATAAGTTATTTAGAGCTAAATTTTTTTATTTTGAAATGGTTTTTACGATTCTAAAAAAGAAAGAGACATTAAATTAGTAAACTTCTAAAAAGGGAGTGTAAGTATTGAAATAAATCATGGAAGAATGACGATTCTTTTCAAATCACTAGCATGTAGCCGATATTTTTCCTTTACTATCTGAGCTTTTGTGATAATATGATTAGAAATGGAGGGGTTATATGAATAAATTGCAAGATCGATTTAACAAAAATGTCTATGAAATCGCCGTCTCATTGATTCGTCAATTTGATGAAAAAGTCTCTGGAATTCCTAATATGTTGAAGTTGACGTTAGGAGAGCCGGATTTTAATACCCCTGAACACGTGAAAGAAGCAGGGCAACAGGCGATTAAAGATAATTTTAGTCATTATACTGGCATGTCGGGTCTAATTGATGTTCGAGAAGCAGCGAGTCGATTTTTATCTGAAAAATATACGGTCAATTATCAACCTACAACTGAAGTTTTGGTGACAGTAGGGGCAACGGAAGCGTTGTCGGCAAGTTTGTTATCAATTTTGGAGGCTGGTGATAAGGTATTGCTTCCGGCTCCGACTTATCCAGGCTATGAGCCATTAATCTTATTAGCAGGTGCTGAACCTGTTTATATTGATACGCGGGAAACAGGTTTTGTTTTAACGCCGGAACAAATCGATCAGGCAATGGAAGAACACGGCGATAAGGTGAAAGCAATCATCATTACATCGCCATCAAATCCTACAGGCGTTGCCTATAATGAAGCAGAAGTATCTGCTTTAAGTGAAACCTTGAAAAAGTACCCAATTTTTGTGATCAGTGATGAAATTTATAGTGAATTAAATTATGAAACGAAGCATGTTTCATTTGGAAAATATTTACGCGACCAAACAATCGTCATCAATGGGTTATCAAAATCTCATGCGATGACAGGCTGGCGAATCGGATTTATTTTTGCTCCAGCAGAATTGGTAGAACAAATAATTAAAGTTCATCAGTATTTAGTTACAGCGGCTTCAACGATCTCGCAAAAGGCCGCGGTTCGGGCATTAGTTCAGGGGATTTCTGATGCAGAGGTCATGCGGGAAGAATACCGAGAACGTCGGGATTATGTCTATCAAGCAATGACGAAACTGGGATTTGAGGTAGCACGTCCGTCAGGAGCCTTCTACATTTTTGCGAAGATTCCAACTGAATATGAGCAAGATTCAATGGCTTTTTGTATTGATTTAGCTGAAAAAAATCAATTAGCAATTATCCCAGGAATTGCCTTCGGACCTGAAGGTGAAGGTTATGTTCGGATTAGTTATGCTGCTTCAATGGAGAGTTTGGTTGAAGCCATGAACCGTTTGTCAACCTACCTAGGAAAATAAAAAGAAACGATCAAATCTTTTTAGGTTTGATCGTTTCTTTTTGCCGAATACTACTTACTTGTTTAGATAGTTGAATAGACCGCTGATCGTTTTGTCCTTCAAAGCAATCTCGTTGCTATCAACAGTCGCTTTTACAACATGATAAAAATCAGGCAGATCAGGCACCTCTTTTAGTTGTGCCGCAACAAAATCGTCGGTACCAGGATAAGTTGTTTCTTTTTCTGAGTTGTTTATTGCATAAGTAATCACTAACATGTTGGTTCGCTTCTCTCGATTATACTTTTCATTACAAAAGTATTGTACACCAAAACTAATTAAAAGTAAGCATTTTTGTCTTTACTCAATATTTACAGTTCTTTACGAATCGTTTACATAGCTTCAATCAGATATTTACGTTCCATTGGTAAAGTAACGGTGTACTAAAAATAAGAGACACGGCAAAAGCATACTGTCGCTTCCCTTATAAAAACTGTTTACTATCTAAATTGAGGAGTGTACATGATGAAGAAAATTATTTTAGCATTAGCATTTTCAGGAATTCTCTTAGCAGGGTGCGGTACCGGAAACGCAACAAAGGATTCAGGATCAGCGAAAGAGGACACCGCAAAAATTACAGCAGTAGGTTCAACAGCTCTACAACCGCTAGTTGATGCGGCGCAAGAAAGCTACACACAGGATCATCCAAATGTCCAAATCTCTGTGCAAGGTGGCGGTAGCGGCACGGGCTTAAGTCAAGTAGAGAGCGGCTCGGTTGAAATTGGAAATTCCGATGTTTTTGCTGAAGAGAAAGATGGCGTAGATGCCAGCAAGTTAGTTGATCATAAAGTAGCAGTCGTTGGTTTTGTTCCAGTAGTTAATAAAGATGTTGGTGTAAAAGATATTACTAAACAACAATTAATCGATATTTTTACCGGAAAAATCAAAAACTGGAAAGAACTGGGAGGCAAGGATGAAGCCATTCAGGTGGTTAACCGTGCTTCTGGCAGTGGAACCCGTGCGACTTTTGAGAAATGGGGCTTAGACGGAAAAGAACCAATTCAGTCACAAGAGCAAGATTCATCAGGAACAGTGAAAAAAATTGTAGCGGAGACTCCAGGATCAATTAGCTACCTTGCGTTATCGTATGTTGATGATAGTTTACAAGCGCTACAATTAGACGGCGTTACAGCAAACGATAAAAACATTACGACCAACAAATGGCCGATCTGGTCTTATGAACACATGTATACAAATGGCAAACCGGAAAAAGCGTTAGCCGATTTCTTAGACTACATGGTTAGCGATGATGTGCAAAATGGACCGGTGAAGGAATTAGGTTATCTGCCAATTACTTCAATGAAGGTTGAACGCGCTGCTGATGGAACAGTGAAATAATAACTAAAAAGAAAAAAGTCGAACCCCGCTAGTGTCTTCATCATGAAAACACTAGCGGGGTTACTTTATTTGTCAACTATTTGTTTGGCAATCTAATTGTGAAGGTGGAGCCTAAGCGAGGGTGACTTTCGACCTTGACTTCACCGCCGAGGATCTCGCTGTATTCTTTAACAATTGCAAGACCTAATCCGGTTCCGCCAGAATGACGAGCGCGGGCTTTGTCTACACGGTAAAAACGTTCAAAGATTCGTTTTTGATCTTCCTTTGAAATACCGATGCCATGATCTGTTACGGTTATTTCTAATTGATCGGTTAGATGATAGGCTATTTCAATTTGACTTTTTTCGGGAGAATATTGAATTGCATTTTCAAAAAGATTCTTTATGATCGGTTGAAAGAAAGTCAAACGTGTCTGGTAAAAACAATTTTCTATGCCCTCGATTGAAACAGTGATCTGTTTTTCCCTTAGTAGATGCTGATACAACTCAATTTGCTGGTGCAAAAAATAATTTATCTCAATTGTTTGGCGATCTTCTGCTAGATCATCGCTATCCTTTGATAATTCGATGATATCCTGAATCAGTCGCTGCAATCGTTTGGCATCATTTTGCATGATTGTCAAAAATTCTGCGGTCAGCTCGGGATCATCTTTCGCACCATCCAAGAGTGTTTCGGCAAATCCCAACAATGAAGTTACCGGTGTTTTCAATTCGTGGGAGACGTTACCGACAAAATCCTTTTGAATTTTTTCTAAACGACGAACATGTGTCAAGTCGTAGACGGTTCCCATAATTTGATCGCCCTCGACTTCATTTTCAATATAGCGTAAACGAATATCCAAATTCATCGCGCTTGGTAGTTTAGTCGAGATTTCCTGATGGACTTGATTTTTATCGACTAATACCTGTTGGATCAATTGGATGAACTTATGATCCTCAATCACCTGCCAATAATATTGTTGACTAATCCCGCCGATTTGCAGTAGCTCTTCCATAGACGGATTAATCATGATAAAGCGTCCATCGGTATCAATGATGAAGACACCAATCGTCAGTTCATGGAAAAGTGTGGAGAATTGTTCTTCTGTCGATGTGTAGGCAGCATAGGTTGCATTCAGCTGCTCACTAATCTGATTCACAGTAACATAGAGCTCCTGCCATTGCGGTGAATCCTGCATCACGTAATTGCTTTTCTCCGGTTCTTTCAACATCCGCTGTAAAACTGGGAGAACGGTTTCGATTGGTCGATTCCGTTGATAGGTCAAATAGCAAATAATTAAATAGATAAATGTATAAAATAGCAGTAAGATAACAAAAATCGTTCGCTGGAAGTTACGTGTTTTCGGCTGAAAGGCGGAGGTTCTTTTTGCTACTCTTAAAATACCAACTGTTTTATCGCCAGACCTAATGGGTTGAGCAGTATAGAGCAATTCAGTTTTTAAGGTAGCACTGTATCGAACGGAAGAACCAACAATATTACTATTTAAAACAATTTTTACTTCTGGTCGATTTTCCCGGCTACCAGAAAGCTGCGGTTCGGAGCTGTCAAAAATAATTTTCCCCTTAGCATCTAACAGAGTGATCCGATCATTGGCCTCTCTAGAAAAACTCTCTATCGCCTTTTTATTCTCGTTAGAATCAAGTTGAGCAAGATCCAATCGATGGATCATTAGTTCACCATTACTACTCAAAAACTCCTCTTGCTGCTCTAACAATTCTTTTGTATAAAAATGGTTGGCTAATTTCCAGCTGCCGAGAAAGAGCAAACAAATAAGCAATAAAGGGACAAGATAATCTAAGTGTTTGCGTTTCATTGTGCTGGCACCTGAAACTTATAGCCAAAGCCGCGAACGGTTTGTAGATATTGTGGATGTTTAGGATCTATCTCGATTTTTTCCCGCAGGTGTGATACATGAACGTCGACAATTCTACTTTGACCAGAAAAATCATATTGCCAGATGCGATCAAGTAAGGTATCGCGATCAATCACACGTTCTTTACGTTTCATGAAATAGACTAGCAGTTCAAACTCTTTTGGTGTCAATTCAATTTTTTTGTCTCGTACTGTGACCTGATAATTTGATAAATCCGCTTTAATATCGCCAGCAGTTAAAAACTCGTGTTCAACAGGTTCTTGGCGCGGCTCTACACGACGAAAGATTGCCTTCATGCGGGCTAGGACTTCTCTTGGAGAAAAGGGCTTGGTCAGATAGTCATCAGCGCCGATCTCTAAGCCTAGGATGCGATCAATGGCATCATCCTTAGCGGTCAACATTAAAATCGGGGTATCGACTTTTTCCTGACGCAGTTTTTTTGCAATCTCCAGACCGTCCATTGACGGCAGCATCACATCCAAAATAATGAAATCAAATTTTTCATTTAAGGCTAATTCGTAGCCTTCTTTTCCATCTTCAGCAGTGGTGACAGTGTAGCCCTCTTTTTCTAAATTAAAGCTCAATAACTTTACGATTGAAATCTCATCGTCTACAACTAATACACGTTTCATATGTGTCTCCTTTTTTATAAGAACATTTGTGAAAGACTATTTCCATACCTGAATAAATGGTATAATGGGAAGGCAGTTTTGTCACCTATTTTCTATTAATTTGTTGGGAGAAATAACAATGCTAGGGATCAGTGCTTGTTTGGGCGGCGTAGCTTGTCGTTATGATGGTGGATCAAATGAAATTACAGAGCTGAAAAAGCTAGTTGAGAAGAATCAGGCAATCATGATTTGTCCAGAGGTTTTAGGCGGTTTACCGACACCTAGACATCCTGCTGAGATACAGGGCGGTGATGGTTTCGCTGTGTGGGAAGGCCTAGCAAAAGTTCTAGATAAAGAGGGCAATGATTTGACAGAGGAATTTAAACAAGGAGCAATCAAGGCTTTTGAAGAAATACAAAAGCTAAAGATTACGGGCCTAGTTTTAAAGGAGAGAAGCCCATCTTGTGGCAGCAGCTTGATCTATGATGGCAGCTTTTCTGGAACGCGGATCAAAGGAATGGGTGTGGCAACCGCGTATTTTATCCGACAAGGCTTACCTGTTTATTCTGAAGAAAACTGGCAAGAAATGAGGATAACGTAATGGAGATCGAAAAAACGAATCGCATGAATGCGTTGTTTGAATTTTACGCGACGCTATTAACTGAGAAGCAAATGAATTATATGGAGTTGTATTACGCCGATGATTTTTCTCTAGGAGAGATTGCTGAGGAATATCAGGTGAGTCGTCAGGCGGTTTATGATAATATCAAAAGAACAGAAAAAATCTTAGAGGATTACGAGCGCAAGCTCCATTTGTTTTCTGATTACATCGTAAGAGAAGAACAACTGGATAAGTTGGCGTTATATGTGACGGAGCATTATCCCAAGGATGAGTTTTTAGCCGAAACAATTACCGGCTTACAAGATTTAGATGAATAGAAAGGAAAATAAGCAATGGCATTTGAAAATTTGACGCAGCGTCTGCAGGCTGCGATGGGGAAACTACGTAAAAAAGGAAAGGTTACAGAAGCTGACGTTACTGAAATGATGCGAGAAATTCGTCTTGCTTTATTAGAGGCCGATGTTAACTTACAAGTTGTAAAGCAATTTACCAAAGAAGTGCGCACACGTGCTTTGGGGGTAGAAGTTTTAGAGAGCTTAACTCCCGCACAACAAATCGTGAAGATTGTTGATGAAGAATTAACCAAAACATTGGGATCAGAAGCGGTTGGAATTGAGAAATCACCAAAAATTCCGACAGTAATCATGATGGCAGGTTTGCAAGGGGCAGGTAAAACAACCTTTGCTGGAAAGCTTGCCAACCAATTGATTAAAAATGAAAAAGCGCGTCCTCTAATGATCGCAGGAGACATTTACCGTCCAGCGGCTATCGACCAATTAAAAGTATTAGGCCAACAATTAGACGTACCAGTCTTTGATATGGGTACTGATGTCAGTCCTGTTGAAATCGTCCGTCAAGGGATGGAAAAGGCCCGCGAAAATAAAAATGATTATGTTCTAATTGATACGGCTGGTCGTCTACATATTGATGAAGCATTAATGGATGAGTTGAAACAAATCAAAGAAATCGCTCAACCAAATGAAATTCTATTAGTCGTTGATGCAATGACTGGGCAAGATGCGGTTAACGTGGCGCAAAGCTTCAATGAACAATTAGGAATCACTGGGGTCGTTATCACCAAATTAGATGGAGACACTCGTGGTGGTGCGGCACTGTCGATCCGTGCTGTGACGGGAGCACCGATCAAGTTCATCGGTTCAGGTGAAAAACTAACGGACTTAGAAGTCTTCCATCCGGATCGGATGTCTAGCCGAATCCTAGGTATGGGTGACATGCTGACTTTGATCGAAAAAGCCCAGCAGGATTACGATGAAAAGAAAGCTGAAGAACTTGCTCGCAAGATGAAGGAAAACAGCTTTGATTTCAATGATTTTATTGAGCAGCTGGACCAAGTGATGGGCATGGGACCAATCGAAGATTTACTGAAGATGATTCCAGGGATGAGTCAAATGCCAGGGATAGAAAATGTCAAGGTTGATCCAAAGGATGTTGAACGTAAAAAAGCGATGGTTTACTCCATGACCCCTGCTGAACGTGAAAACCCAGACTTATTAAATCCTAGCCGTCGTCGGCGGATCGCTGCTGGTTCAGGAAACTCAGTTGTCGAAGTCAATCGCATGATTAAGCAATTCAAAGAATCTCGGAAAATGATGCAGCAAATGAGTAAAGGCAGCATGCCTGCTGGGATGGATCAAATGTTTGGCAATGGCATCAAAGGCAAAATGGGTAAGATGGCGATGAACCGGATGGTCAAGAAAAACAAGAAGAGAAAAAAGAAGCGTAAATAATAGAAGAAATTTGTTAGAAATACGATGTAAAACAGCGTCTATCTCGTTTTTGAGATAGACGCTATTTTGTGGATTTTATTCCATAATAGAGAAAATCAATTTTTCTAAGTTAAAAATAAGCTAGCTCTAAAAAGAAACGCCAATGATACAGGAAAAAGACGCCGGCAAGACTCAAAATGAGATAAATCTGTGGTTCTCTTTGCGAAAAAGACTGGATTTCTTTCGGAGTTTTATTGATTAATTTGCGATAAAGCAGCCAAATTAGGAAACCGACAAATGCACCTAACGTGTTCATCAATAAATCATCAATATCAGTTGTTCGACGATTAAACAATTGGAGCAATTCGATCATCAATGAAAATTGGAAACCCAGCAAAACTGACACCACAGGTTTGCGACACTGTTTCCAAACTAACGGCAATAAAAAGCCTAACGGTGTAAACATAATGATATTCAAAAGATTCAACAGACCAACGCCTGATTGAAAGGGAACCAGATTAATTTCCTCGGGGCGAATCAATTCTGGATAACTTAAAAGGTCTTCCAACGTACCGACACCGGTCACGTCAATCACCAGATAGAGATAAAATAAGAAAATAAAACGCCAAAGCATTGATGAAATGAAAATTTTCTCCTGTTTCTTTCTCAGCGAAAAATATTGATAGATGAAACAAGGAAGAAAAACACAGCCAATACGATAAATTGGAAATAAAATGTCTAAAGCACTCAAAAGATTCACCTCGTTTGATGGGTTAATTTGTTAAAAAACCTAGATAAGTTCTTCGTTATATCAGCGAAGAATACGATTATGCCACAGATACAGGCGACAATTAGAGTGACCGAAAAAGTTGTTAAGACTGGTTTGACGATGGAAATATCTGTCTGTTCGTAAATTCTTTTGCTCAGAAAAAACATCCAGGAATTGAAAAAGGTCATATTAAGAATGAACGAAGTAAAGACAGTCATGATCATCCATATTGGCCAGCGTGCTTTCTTGTATAGTAAATAGTTCGTATCATTTTCCAGCGAAAGAGTTTGATAATGTTTATAACACCAGAATAATAGAAGAATACTACTAATAATAAAAATCAAGTTGATCCACCAATGCCCTCCCATTTTTCCAACTGAGAAAACAAACAAAGTTTCAGAAAATGATTTATGGTTGATAGTATTCGCTGTATAGATGATGTTTCCTAAAGAATAAACAGCCTTTGGAAGTAGATTCATCAGACACCAATAAACAATCCAAGTTAGTGGTCCAAAAATTATATTTCCTACCATTGCTCCAATAAAAGCGCTAGAACAAAACATTATTAGCAACAAACAGAAATTACTTAGAACGGAAATAAATAATTGTCCCAAGGTTGCATTCATATAAGGTGCTGGGATAAGGGTGTGAATTAAACAAGCATAGAGTGATTGACCAACTAATATCGAGAGTAGAAAAGGAATAGCCACATAGATAATTTTGCTCTTAAATAAGTCTTTCCGCGAAAGTGGCAAAGAAAAGAGAAATTGATTGAAGCCTGTTTTTTGGTCAATAAAAAAGAGTAAAAAACCTAATAAAGGAACAATTAGCAATAAAGAAAGACCGATATAGAAATGTCCTACACTTGAACTGTATGGAATCCTATTAGAATAGTTTTCAGCTTTTGACATCGTTTTGATGCTAAAGTCTGAGTATCCAGAATAGACATTATAAAAAAGTAGTGTAGCATCGCGATACTCTTTATAGGATTTATATGGAACAAAATCCATTTCTCCTTCATCATAATACGTATACTCGTTACGATTCGATTCAAAATCAATTCGAGAGGAAGGATTGTTATATAAATTTTTCCACTGATTATTTTGTACAAGAGCGGTACAAACACTCAAGCCAATTACTAGCAAACAAGCGGCAATTAAAGCCTTTTTATAGCGTTCAACAAAAATGGAACGAATCATTTCTTCATCCCCTTTCGATGTGAAGTTAGATTTGCTTCGAAGAGATCTTCTAAAGACAAGGGCAATTCTTCGTAAACCAGCGGGTCATAATATTTTATTGCTTGTTCAAGTTCTGCTGAAAAATTTTCGAAGACAACAGTAACGACACGACCTTGAAAGTCCAACAGTTTAGAGTTTGTCTTTACTACTGCCGGAACTTTTTTTGTTTTAAAGACAAGCTGGAGCTTCTTGGCCTGTTCTCGCATTTCTTCCAGTCGATAGTCTTTAATGATCGTTTGATTTTTTAGCAGTAGTACGCGATCAATTAGACTTTCAAGTTCTAGTAAATTATGTGAGGAAATTAAAGCTATACGTGAATGTTCACTTAAATGTTCCATCAATAGTCCAATCATTTCCTTTTTTATAATGATATCCAATCCGTCAAAAGGTTCATCTAGCAACAGGTATCGTGCATTGGAGCAGACAGCTAAGATCATTTGGAATAAGCCCTGTTGTCCTTTTGATAACTGACGGTAGTGTTTATTTAATGAAAATTCATGCTGTTTGATCAAATCCTTAAATAATGGCTGGTCGAATCTGGGATAGGCGAACTGATAGAATTTCGCAATTTTATTCAAGGAGTAGGTCTGTAAAAAGTTTTCTTTTTCGTCAATAAAAAAAATTTCCTGTTTTACTTCCGGATATTGGTAAACTGATTTTTGATTAATGAGTATCTCTCCATTATCAGGGAGGCAGTGACTAGCAATTACACGAAATAGAGACGTTTTTCCAGAGCCATTTCGCCCAACTAAACCAACGATCTCATTATCAAATAATTGAAAGTCGATACTTTTAAGAATGGACTGACCTTCAATCGTTTTAGTTAAATTTTTAATCCTCATAAGGTTTAACCTCCCAAGTTTTTTTCTGCTTCTTCAATCCAAGTCAATAATTCTTCTTGGGTAATCTGCAAATGTCGCGCTTCGATGACTAACTCATTCAGAGTATCTTTCAATTCTTGGACACGGATTTCATCTCTAGGTGTCTCTTCAATCCCTCGTACAAAGGTGCCTTTGCCTTTGACTGTGACTAAAACTTTTTCCGTTTCCAATACCTTATAGGCTTTACTGATGGTATTCGGGTTCATTAACAATTGCTTCGCCATTTCTCTGACAGATGGTATTTTATCTCTGGGCTGTAAAATACCATGTAAGATGTCTTCTTTGATTCCTAATACTAATTGCTCGTAATAAGCACGGCTGCTGTTTTTATCGATATGAACCATACACTCACCTCCATGTATCTATGTGTACTAGTATACATAGTACACTTTGGTTAGGCAATGACTTTTTTTCATTTTCTGGTATACTCAAGGGGAGCGTATGTTCGTTTTTTTGAAAATTTGAAAATAGGAGTGATGCGGATGTATCGGTGTCAATGGTCAGGAAATAATGAAAATATGCAGGTGTATCATGATACGGTATGGGGAACGCCAGAATACGATGATCAACGTCTTTTTAGAAAGTTAGTTTTGGATATGAACCAAGCTGGATTAAGCTGGCAAACGATTTTAAATAAAATGGATAATTTTGACAACGCCTATGAACAATTTGAGATTAAAAAGGTTGCAGAATTTGATGAAGCAAAGATCGAATCGCTAATGCAGGATGCAGGAATTATTCGCAATCGTCGAAAAATCGAAGCGGCGATCAACAATGCGCAAAAGATACTAGCGATGCAAGCTGAGGGAGTCAGCTTTTCTGATTATTTATGGGGCTTTACCGACCATCAAGTGGTAGATAATAAGATAAAAAATGCTTCAGAAGTACCGGCGAAAACAGAGCTGTCTGACCGAATTGCCAAAGATTTAAAGAAACGCGGCTTTAAATTTGTCGGCAGTACAACGATTTATGCATTTTTACAGGCAGTTGGAATTGTAAACGATCATGAGACGGCATGTTTCCGATATGAAGAGCTGAACACTGGGATGAAGCAAAGCGACTAAGATAGGCAATAAAGTTGAATTGGTCTTGCCACTTGATAAAATGAATAGAAGAAAGAGGTGGGATTAGATGGCACGCGCAGTATTTTACGGAGCAATGAGTTTAGATGGGTATTTAGCGGATAAGAAAGACGGTTTAGATTGGTTGTATCATCAAGAAGGTGGCGAACTAGTACCTTATGATGTATTTTATCAAGCGATTGATTATACGATGATGGGGCGAAGAACCTATGAAGTCGTGAAGCGAGATGCGGCGTTAGAAACGATTTATCCAGAGAAGGAAAACTTTGTCTTTAGTCACACGGATTTAGACGTTGATGACAATCTTCAAGTGGTTAATGAAGATCCTATAACGTTTATTCAAAATCTACCATCAGAGAAAACGATTTGGGTTGTTGGCGGCGGTGCCTTGTTGCAACCAGTGATTGAAGCTGGCTTAATTGAAGAGTGGTGGATTCAAATCGTACCAATACTATTAGGCGAGGGCGTTCCGCTCTTTTTGCCACAAATCAACCAACAAAAACTAAAGTTGATCGAAACAGAACAGTTCGGTCAGTTTGCACAGCTACATTTAAAGCAAGCTTAATCGAAATTTCTTTATAAAATAAATTCGAACGCTCCTATTCCTTTTCAAATTGGAAAGAATAGGAGCGTTCTGTCTTAATACTCATGTTCATCGATTTCGCTTGCAGCTGCTTCAAACTTTGCTTGACAAGGCAATACTTTCTTCTCTTTTTCAGGAAAGGTTTGATCAAAAGCCTCTAATCCTTGGGGATCAGGATATAGCCCTTCTGAAAAGACAATATGGCCGCTAATAGCATCAAGCGCCCCATCCTTTAGCGGTAAGGCCATAATACCAGTATAAAATTTTCCATCCGGCATGGAGATGTTGTACTTCTTTGTGCCAATAAAACCATATGTATGGTAGTGATAAGGAAAGCCACCCAGTACGATTGCCTCATAGCCTAAGCGTTTTGCTTCATTGATGGAGTGTTCGTTCGTTCAGCATTCGACCATAGCCTTGTCGATGATACTCTGGTGCGATACTAACGGGACCAAAGGAAATGACTGGATACTCGTTGTTATCAGCATCAATGATTTTAGCTTTACTATAAAAAATACTGCCAATAATGTTCTCATCAAGTTCAATGACAAAGGTCAGCTCTGGAATAAAATCCGGATGCTTGCGAAGTGTGTGTGCAAGGTAATGTTCCTCAGCTCCAGGTAAATATAAATTCCAAAAAGCTTCGCGAGTAATTTCTTCAACCCTGCGATAATCTCGTTCTTCTTCAAGTCTAATAGTAATAGTCAAATGATATCCTCCAATCTAATTCTAAATTGAGTATAGCATAATAAGTGCATCAAAAAAGACTGTGGATATCGTTCATTTAATGAACAGTAACCGCAGTCTTCTGGTGAAATTATTTAACTAATTTATTGAAGAATTCGATATATTTATCTGTGATGGTTTTAAAGAATTCAACTGTGCCATCAGCGATATGTCCATCATTGTCGACTAAGTTCATAATGCCGCCGATGTAAGCTTCTGGTTGTTGCAAAGTAGGAACGTCTAAGAAAACTAATGATTGACGTAATGCGTGGTTTGCACCAAAGCCGCCAGGGCCACCAGGGGATACAGTCACGACTAAACCAGGTTTACCACCCCAAACACTGCTGCCCATTGGACGAGAACCAACATCTAACGCATTTTTCAACGCTGCTGGAACAGAACGATTATACTCTGGAGTAACGAAGAATAATCCATCGACGCTATTTACATCGTTACGGAAACGTGTCCAAGCTTCAGGAACAGAGCCTTCCACTTCAAGATCTTCATTGTAAAATGGAAGATCGCCAATTTCAATAAATTTTGCTTCAAAGCCGTCAGGCAGTAATTCTGCAAATTGTTTTGCAACGATCTTATTGTAAGAATCCTTGCGCAGACTGCCGACTAAAATACCAATTGTTTTTGTCATAATAATTCCTCCTAATTCGATCATTACGATCGCTGTTGTTATCTACATTTATTATCTTACAAAAAATAAGTAAAATGTGCAAAAAATATGCTTTGAAAGAAAAATAGACCTGTAAAGAAAAAACTCTTTACAGCTAACTAAAAGCGTGTTAGACTACATCTTGTGATTAATTATATGGAGGTGTAGTTATACAATGGCAGTTAAAATTCGCTTGAAACGTATGGGTTCTAAAAAGAAACCTTTCTACCGTATCGTTGTTGCTGATTCTCGTTCTCCTCGTGATGGACGTTTTATCGAAACTGTGGGTACTTACAATCCTTTGAAAAACCCTGCAGAAGTCGTATTAAAAGAAGAAGATGTTTTAAACTGGTTACAAAAAGGTGCACAACCTTCTGATACCGTTCGCAACATTCTTTCTAAAGAAGGCATCATGCAAAAACACCACGAAGCTAAATTCGCTAAGAAGTAAGGTGATCAATTATGCAAGATTTAACTAACCTTGTGTTGACTATTGTTCACCCTTTGGTGACAAAGCCTGAAGAAGTGAAGTTAGAGATTGAAGAATCTAAAGATTTCTTTGAGTACAACCTAGTCGTTGCACCAGAGGATATCGGCAGAATTATCGGAAAACAAGGTCGAGTAGCAAAAGCGATTCGTACGATCGTTTACAGTGTTCGAACGAATGGACCGAAAAAAGTTCGTCTCAACATCGTGGATGGTAAATAAAGTAAGAACACTCGAGTCAGTTTGATTCGGGTGTTTTTTCATTAGAAGTACGATAAACTATGGGTGGAGGTGTTCCATCATGAAAAAATATTTAATTTTGCTAAGTGCATTGTTTGTTTTATCGGCATGTAATTCTGGAAATAATGATTCAAAAGATAGCTCGACGAAATCGACTGTTGCTACGACTGAGAATACCAGCACAGTGAGTTCGAAAAAAAGTGATTCAAGTAAAAATTCGTCAACCATTTCAAGTACAAAGGCAGCAACGAATTCTTCTGGTACAGATTCCACTCACGGCAATCATGGGATGGCGGCAATCGATGAATTAAAGGCAAATTATCCAAATGATAATTTTCCCGACTCGGAAACTGTCAGCAGCGGGAATGAGATTGGAATCAGCGCTTCTGAAGAGCAAGGTATTTTGAAGGTCAATTTTTACGTTGTAAATGAAGCAACCCCCTTTAATGATCCATCGTTGAAGAATCAGACACCCGTGGCTTATTTCCAGCGCCAGTCCTTTGACTCAAAGGAAACTGCCAAAAATGAAGTTGGTCAGACTTATGATGCAAATGGTCAACAGGTTGATCTAGGTCATACTATCACAGGATACCGAAGTGCTGGTGCCGGGTCTAGTTTTGTTATGTGGAAAGAAGGCAATTGGAGCTTGGCTGTACAGGCAAACAATCTTGAACAAGAAGATCCTGTTCCATTAGCCAAACAAACAGTTGAATATTTAGAGGAAGCTTTCTTGCCAGTTCCGTATGATGCTGGTCAAATCTCATTACGTGTGGCTAAAAGTGATTATCAATCCAATCGTGTGGTTTGGCAAAACAATCAAACAGTATATACAATCATGAATAACGATTCAATGAGTGCCTTGAAAATGGCTGTCTCAATGGCAAAATAGATGAAAAGAAAGAGGAAACTACGTGACTAATTATTACAAAGTTGGAAAAATCGTCAATACTCACGGAATTCGCGGTGAAGTCCGCGTGATTTCTACGACTGATTTTACGGAGGAACGTTACCAAGTAGGGGAGCAGCTTTTCTTATTTCGCGAGAAGCAAGATGTTCTTCCACTAACCATCGCAAGTTATCGCCGACATAAAAATTTTGATTTGCTTAGCTTTGAAGGCTATCCAAATATCAATGATGTTGAATCCTTTCGCGACGGCATTCTGAAAATCTCAGAAAAACAGCTGAGGGAATTGGATGAACATGAATATTACTACCATGAGATCATCGGATTAACGGTTGTAGATGAAGACGATAAGGAAATCGGCAAGATTACGGAAATTTTATCTCCTGGAGCCAATGATGTCTGGGTAGTTAAGCGTAAAGGGCAAAAAGATGCATTAATTCCTTACATCGAATCAGTCGTTAAAGACATTGATTTAACGGAAGGAATCGTCCATGTTGAAATTCCAGAAGGGTTGTTGGATGATGCGAATTGATGTACTGACACTTTTTCCAAAAATGGTTGAAGGTCCGCTGGGAGAATCGATCATCGGCAAGGCCATTGAGAAAGGGTTACTGGAGATCAATGTCCATGATTTTCGAGCGTATTCGGGGAATAAACATATGCAAGTCGACGATTATCCATATGGTGGAGGCGCAGGTATGCTGCTGAAGGTACAGCCTATCTATGATAATTTAAAGGCGATTGAAGAGGAAACCGGTGAGCAGAAAAAAAGAGTTATTTTACTTGATCCTGCCGGAAAACCTTTCAATCAAAATATGGCGGAGGAATTTTCACAGGAGGAGCAATTAGTCTTCATTTGTGGACATTATGAAGGCTATGATGAGCGCATTCGCTCGCTAGTAACTGATGAGGTTTCACTAGGCGATTATGTTTTAACTGGCGGTGAACTTGGCGCTGTTGTAATGATCGATGCAACTGTTCGTCTGTTACCAGAAGTGTTAGGCAATCAGATTTCGGCAAAAACAGATTCTCACTCCACAGGTTTGCTGGAGCATCCGCAATATACGCGACCAGCTGAATTTGCGGGGATGAAAGTTCCAGAAGTTTTAATGAACGGCAATCATCGTTTGATTGAGGCATGGCAATTAAAAGAATCATTGCGCCGAACTTATTTGCGTCGACCAGATATGTTGGAAAAATTAGAATTGACTCCTGAGATGGAAAAATTCTTAGCAGAGATCAAACAAGAAGAACAATAGTGTATGTCGAGCCCTTTTATATCAAGGGCTCTTTTAGTGGTTTGATTAAATGCTATTAAATCAGCCTTGTTACGTTACGTAACTATTTTGCTACAAAGAGTTTCTTCCTATAACCGACTGATTAATTGTATGATTGAATCAGAAAAGGTAGTGGGGGGAAAGCAGATGCTTAGTGGAGAAAAAATTAGACGACTGCGATTAGAGCAAGAGTTATCGCAAAAGGATTTGGCAGAAAAACTAGAGGTATCAAGACAGGCGATTGCCAAATGGGAGACCAACCGCGGAATTCCAGATATCGATAATTTAAAGAGAATTGCCCAGCTTTTTCAAGTGAGCATTGATTATTTAGTTAACGATCAGGAACCAATTGATAATCACTTAATCAAACTAGCAATTGATCGCTCGAATTATACAAAGCCTAAAGGAAATGCTTTGTTGGAAGATCAAATCGTATTAGAAAAATTTCCGAACGCAGAAACAATCTGTGAGTTATACCGTAAAAGAAAAATGTCGAATAAAGAAAAGATTGTCGACTTCTTACTGCTTCCGGGTATCCATGAAGTGGAGGATCATTGGCGTGATCCTAGCAAATACTATTTAATTAAAGAAAAGGGAATCTATTATTTGATCAATATCACTCAAAATGAGCTTCTTACCCGCAGATTGACAATTGATGTTAGTGAAGACAGCTTTGATTTTGCGGAGAATCACTTCATCAAAACACGGCGAAAATTGAAATAATCATCTTCTGACAAGAATTTTATCTTTACAGATAGAAGTTCCTCTGTTAGAATATTCAGGTGAGTGTAAAGCTCATCTATTATACGATATTCCGCTGGGACAGGTGGTCCTATGAATGTTTGGAATAAGGAGAATGATAAAGATGAATCCATTGATTCAAGAACTAACTCAAGAACAATTACGTACTGATATCCCAGCATTCCGTCCTGGGGACACTGTTCGCGTTCACGCGAAAGTTGTCGAAGGAACTCGCGAACGTATTCAGTTATTCGAAGGCGTTGTTATCAAACGTCGTGGAGCTGGCATCAGCGAAACTTACACAGTACGTAAAATCTCTAACGGTGTTGGTGTGGAACGTACTTTCCCACTACACACTCCACGTGTTGCCAAAATCGAAGTTGTTCGTTACGGTAAAGTGCGTCGTGCAAAACTTTACTATCTACGTGCATTACACGGAAAAGCAGCTCGTATCAAAGAAATCCGTCGTTAATCCTAAAGATGTATTTCGAACCCTTGAGGAATCAAGGGTTTTTTTGTTTTTTAGAAAATCTTTGAAAAGCAGCGACGCTTATGATTCATCTGGCTGTTGTCCATCATGAGCCGGCCATTGACAATCCAGCAACTGCATATTCGTAAAGATAGCTTTGAAAGAAGATGCTTCAGGAGAGCAGGCGTAAATTCCAAAGCGGATTTTGTTCTTTCCATTGAACATGTGGCAAATGCGCATTTGCTGAAATGTTTTTCCGTCAGGTGAGCACTCAATGCAGTAATCGTCTTCGCGTCTACTTAGACGGTACCACATAGACTTAATCGAAGCATCGATTTCGGTTGTTGCCCAGTCAGAAAACCCATGATTTGTGACGACACTTCCCAAATGCTGAAACTCTTCATTTTCATATTCAATCGAACCTTTTAGCCAATTTTCACTATCTAAATACATGACAATCCCACATTGATCAAAACGATGGTAACTTTCAGTAAAATCTGTTTTTACGACAAAGCTAAAATACTTTTCATCCGTTTCCATCTGGAAAACAGGCGCGTTATCATTTTGAAAATGATAATATGTATTTTGCCACAGATCCGTATGCGGTTTTGTAAGAACCTCTATTTTGTCATCCAACAGCTCGTAGCTTTCTGGCAAACGAGTCCACTTAAAATCCTGCAAGTTCATATTTTTACCCTCCATAGATTCTGTCTTAATAAAAGGGTATCAAAAAAGCAGCTAGTGTTCTAAGAAAAAGACTATGCAAAGAGAAATTTGAATACAACTGTATGAACAATCTTTGCAAATATTTGATAACGTCCTAATTTTTACTTTGATTCCTTTCATGCAAATAAATGATAAATGACTGTTGAATTTGGTTTTCTATCTCGGAACCAAATCTGGTACAATTAGGTATGGTATTTATCGTTTACTTATTTTCGCATTTTTTAAAATGAAAAGAGAAAGGAAGTGAAGGATAACTATTTGTGAATCCATAAACAAATAGGGCTCCGAAGATATGAATCGAAAAGCACTATGGGTAACACAAACAGGCGTTTTATTGGCATTATTGATTGTCGTACAGGCAGTAACAGCTGGATTGGGAAATACCTTAGTCACGGGTTCTTTAGTCAATTTGATTTTGATTGTCGCTGTAACTACAGGCGGATTAGCTAGTGGATTATCAATTGCGTTGTTATCACCGATTTTTGCATTTATGCTTGGTATTGGGCCGGCATTTCCACAAATTGTATTTTGTATAGCAATTGGAAACGCAGTTTTAGTAACTATCTGGCATTTTATCGCTGGATTCAATAAAAAACAGGGAATTGCGAATTTCGCATTAGCGACGGTGATTGGTGCCCTTGCGAAGTTTGGGGTATTATATTTGTCAATTGTTCAATTCGTTGTTCCGATCTTATTAAAAATGCCAGCTCCTAAAGCTGCAATGGTTTCCGGAGCATTTTCGTTTCCACAGCTGATTACAGCTTTGATCGGCGGCGCATTATCTATTTTAGTCGTTCCTGTCCTTTCTAAAGCGCTAGGCCGTCAAAGAGTGAGCTAAGACGTTTTTTACAAATATTTTTGCTAAATAGATTTCAAGATAAATCCTCTCAGTTATAAAATCTTTCTAGATTTTTTATAACTGAGAGGATTTTTTTAGTTATCAGATGTGATTAAGAACTAGTTGACTTAAATTTTTTTTTAGCAATCTTGACTAAAGCTTCGGTGATTTTTTCGTAGTCAGATTGAACAAGTTTTTGATGACAATAGATGATCGGTTGATGCAAACGCAGAGCAGAGATAGTATCAACCGAAATAGGAATCTCACTAATGATGATGTCAACACTGTCATCGAGACTATTGGCCGTTTTTAAATTGAAATAAGATGAGAAATATTGACACACGTCATTTTGCAATGCTTGATTTGAAATGATCGAAAGAAAAGCGACTGTAATTGGTGCTGTATGTTTACCAAATTCAATGCTTTTATCATAGATTAAGCAATATTGAGAAAGAAGATAATTATAAAAATCATCGTCGCAATCATATTCGATTAATCTCATTTCAGCTTCAACGAGCGATTGAATATGTTCAATCTTATATTTCTTTCGAGAATCAATTGCTTCATGTGAATAATATGGAAGCAGCGTCAGAGTATAATTCAGCGGTGCACCAATAAAAGCAACTCGATAATGTAAGCACAATATGGAGTAGAAAATTTTATTTTGTTCTTTTTTAGTTAATGGAATATCTAAATGATAATTTATTCGATCCATAATTTGAAAAGCATTGTGAGCGAATTGTTGGTCGTTAAGCCGTTCATCTAAAAGAAAAAAATCAGGAGGTGTATCAATAGAAGAGAAACTGCCAATAGCAAGCAGACTGCTACAAATCAGCTGCGTCTCAACCTTCAGCTTCTTCTCTGAATGATGAGGCAGATATCTACCAATAGAGGTAGCGAAGGAACTAAAGGCTTCTGTATTAGAAAGCGAGTATGGTTTGTAAAGGGAGATCGAAATAGTTTCTTTATCAATACTAAAGCCCAGCCGTTCTCTTAAAAGGTGAATGGCTAAGTAATAATGAGTTAGTACATTTTTGTCCAGTGATCTAACGTTGTAAACTTCATCAGGACAATCGTCTAAGAGTGAGGACAGGTCTAAATAATTGAAGGATGGAAATGGCCAGTACCCAGCACCGTAAGTCGCGAGATATAACGCAGTATAGAAAAATCTTAGACTGACTTCATTACCGTCTAGATTGACTTTTCGTCGTGAATGAATTCTTAAGCCCATTGGTTTGAAGTAGTGGTTCAATTCGGTAATGATCCTGCGGACGTGAGAGTAAGATACGTGTAGGCTGTTTGCTGTGTCTTGCAGGGTATCAAACGAGGTCATTAACAATGATTCAATTAACTTAAACTTAGCCGATCGCTTGATATAGAAGTTTATAAAATTTTGAATATTAAAGGATTCAGAAAGTTGTAATTTAAATAACTGGTTTGATTTAGAATAGCTTAAATCGATAAAACTAGAACTCTCAGAAAGACGAATATCTTCAAGAATCGAATGGAAAATAGAAATAGCAGTTTGATTATTGATGTTTAAAGATTGCAAAAGTGTTTCCAAAGTACAGATATGATAATCAGAATCAAAGATTGTTTGAATGAAAAGCAGTTTCTTTTTATCAAGCTTATCGACTAAAAAATCCATTTTATTCTCCTTTTGTCATCATATTTAGATGAAGAGTATCATATAACACTTATTAGCGATAGAAATTAAGTTTGAAAGCACTTTAAGTGAAGGAACTTTAAAAATATTTTTAATAATAGTGTTTGTTTTTATATGGAAAAATATTAAAC
>SKEY01000259.1_pt1 | contig 90884 bp, 78 predicted proteins | sample 4843871 | NCBI WGS metagenome assembly SKEY01 (sample SAMN11008797, study PRJNA524170) | human gut metagenome | biome: Human fecal sample; material: Feces; isolation source: fecal sample from pouch patient p36 | host: Homo sapiens | place: Israel: Tel-Aviv | collected 2016-12-04
CCGCCTGATGAACCATTAGCTTCCTGATCTAATTTCCTAACTCTATAACACTTCAAAAAGTTGCCTGCCTTAGACAGCTTATTTAAGTGCGTCCATTTATGGTTTTCCTCTACTTTCTTTCACACTACTTCCTCCTTGAATATATTTGTGTTTTTGTCCCTTCAAATACATTTCTGATACCCTTAGTATAGTAAAATTGCACATTATATTCTTTGGACTATTGATTATTAAATTTGTACGATAAGACTATTTTTATATATATTATACAAATATATGACTCCCCCCGCCATCACATGTATCATTTCTCACAGTCATCTGTAGATTGCAGGCAGACTGTCCGTATGGTAAAATAACAGTAAGGAAAGCTAACGCGGAGGGCCATATGACGAAAGAAGAATTTATGGAAAAATTAAAAGATGATTCTGAATGGGCGCCGGGCTGGGAAGCCATTGACCAGGAATTTGAACGGCTTTATCCGGGACAGGATCCCAGGCATTATGCAACAAACATGGCCGCCCGGGCAATGCTTGGCGGCAGGGAGTATCTGGACGGGTATTCCATTTATGATTCGCCAAAGGGGTATAAACATATTGTCACCTATGGCATGACGGAACTCTATGCGGATGAAAAGGCATTTGGGGGCGAATGGAACAGATGGGGCTACGAAATGACAATCAAGCTGAAGGCGCAGACGCCGGAAGACTGCCTCTGGGCCATCAGCATGCTGTCAAACCTGGCACGGTATACCTATACACAAAAGAAATTCTTTGAACCATACCAGTACATTGCCGGCAACGGCGAATCCCTCCATATCGGGACAGGATCCGCCATTACCGCGCTGGTGACCGTATCTGATACCGAGGCATTGACACAGGATACAGTTTATGGGAAAACAGGGTTCATACAGCTGGTCGGCATAACGGAACAGGAGTTCCAGTCCATTCATGGACGCACGGATAAAATCCGGCTTCTGCTTCAGCGTATGAAAGAGGAGAATCCGAATCTGATAACGGATATGGACAGGACAAAATCATATCTGTAGGCATCTGGCCTGTTTGGATTTTAAAACAAACCCTGGATATCCAAAGAAGAGGGATACCCAAAAGAGGAGGAATACCCAAAAGGGGAGGGATACCCAAAGGGACGCGGCCCACTATCAGCAGCCGCGTCCCCTTTTTTCTTTTGTCATTTACATGGAAAACCAGCGTATCTCACAGGGCTTCATTTCCATTCCGGCTGCATTTCCCCGGCCGTCATAGACCGTGGTTACCTGGGGTCTGCTGGAGTTATTCACCACCGCATACTTCCCGGTTTCCGGATAGGCATGGACCTCACAGTAGATATTATCCGCATACCATTTCTTCATATCCCCTTCCCTGCCAGCGGCATAATACATGCTGCGCAGCAGGATACGCGTATTTTCATAGCTGTATGGAAGGCCCGCAATGTATACGCCGCGGCCTTTTCCGTATCCATGGGCGCTGAGGTGGACCTCATAGTCTGAATATTCCACAATCTCGGTATCCCCGTCAAGGGCATAGACATTTTTCATGCTCTCCCCAAAATCAATATGTGGTACGCCGTCATCCCCATCCACCTTACTGTTTTCCATATCCTCTGTTATGAAGTGGCCCTGGGCCTGTTTTGTATAATACTTGTCCGTGGACAAGGTATACCCCAGTTCCTTATCCACCCCCAGCACATCGGCCAGCTGGAAGAACCGTCCATTGTGATGCACGGCGCAGGGTTCGCCTACGCCCACAAATCCCCCGCCGTTGTATACCCATCTGCGGATGGCGGTCACCAGTGTTCCATCCAGCCACTCGTCCCCGCCGGACCAGGCCGTGCCCGCGTCACCCGCATTGATGATGACATCCAAATCTTCCGGGATACCGCCCTGCCTGATATCCTCAAAGCTTATGAAGGACACATCCACGCCTGCGCCGCTGAGGGCCTCCAGTATGCCGAAATACGTATAGGTCTGCTTGTACCACAATGCATGCGCCACCATATAAGGCTGCCAGGAACGCAGCCGTCCCCAGCAGTTGAGCACAGCCACCTTAAGGCCGCAGTACGGCCTGCTGCCTGCAATGTTATCATACAGTTCCCGGAATTCATCGGTCACTTTTTCTATGTAATCCACAAACCCGGGGAACTTATAAGCCAGGCTTAAATATCCTCCGTATCCGATGCGGTCAACGGGCCTGCGCATCAGCGCGCGGCGGGCGCAGAGCCAGTTTTCCACCGCCTCCGGCACAGGGTCATTTCCCTGGTAAAAGGTGTCAGGGAAAAAGTAGGGCAGGAAACGGCCTTCCGTATACTTCACCCCCGGGATATCGGATATCAGGCGCAGGGTGGCTCCGCCGCCCACGCTTCCCACCACTGCGTCCAGGCCGATTTCAGGGAAATACCTGCCGTACGGCTCGGTGCCGATCCAGTTGTCGCCCAAAAACATCATTGCCTCACGCCCGGCCTCATGTACCAGTCCCACCAGTTCCCTGGCCTTTCCCGCCACAAAACGCTGGATGAAGTCCATATAGTCCCTGTACTGCCTGGTGGGCACGCGGAATGTGGAATTATAATACCCATTGTCAACAATGTCCTCCGGCCTGAGGGAGTAGCCGTATTCCTTCTCAAACTCCTCCAGCGCCTTCACGGATACGGTTGCCCCATAGCCAAACCAGTCCACGAACTTTTCCTTTGCGTCACTTCCGAATACCAGGGTGAAATGATAGAAAAATGTGGTAAACCGCACCACATCCGTGTCCGGGTTATCCTTCAGCCACTGTACCAGATATTCCCTGGCAAATGCGCCGGACGCATCCTGTCTCACATCAAAAGGTATCTCATGGGGCTTATCGCCCCAGTTATTGGTAATATGGTTATACATCTGGGTGGGATCCCAGATGGCGTATACGAGAAACGACACCGTATACTCATGGAACGGTTCTGCATGGGGAATCACCACTGTCAGTTTTCCGCCATCCCCGGGCTGTCCGCCGGACGCAGACGGGTTCCCCTCCACGGACAGATTCCCCCCCATGGACAGGTCCTCCTCCATGGACAGGTCCTCCTCCATGGACAGGTCCTCCTCCATGGACAGGTCCCATTCCTCAGGAGGCAGCGCCTGCCCGGCAGTCCTGTCCATGACTTCCCACCACTTCTTCGGGTCATGGTCCAAATCCGGCACCACCTGCTGGTTGAAATATCCGTCCATGAAGTCAATCCTCAACCGCGTCCCCGCAGCCGTATGCCGTTTAGACATAAGATAGAGCTGCTGGCATTCATCCATGTGTTCCCTGGCAAATTCATTATGGCCTCTTGCCACAAAATACGTCGTATAAATCTTTGCATCCAGTGATTTGATATCCCGGTCCAATTTTGTCCCGTCACTGTCGCGGATGGCATCCGCCCCCCACCGCTCCAGAAGTTCTTTTGTCTCATCCAGAAAATCAGATTCACTGGGCAGTGTCACCCTTCCCTTTGTCTTAGACATATGGCTTCTTCCTCCTGCATCTTCCTGCATATTCCTGTATATCCCTGCATATCCCTGCATTTTCCTGTATCCTCAGTATAAACAAATTGCCCTTTGCAGGCAAGACGGGCAGGCCAATTATATTTGTACATTCTATTGTTTTATTTGTATAATCGTATTTTATCCAGGAGAAATGTGTGATATACTCAGATTAAATCATGAATGAAAAGAGGAGTGTGCCATGGCCTATGAAAGCGTACATCTGGAGAACAGCATCACCATTGAAAATATCATCTCGGTCCATTACTTCCAGTATATGAGCGACTTTTCCTTTCCGGGGGAAAGCCATGACTTCTGGGAACTGGTGTGTGTGGACCGGGGCGAGATCATGGCGGTTGCCGGGGACCGGCAGCTGGCGCTTAAAAAGGGGAATATCCTGTTCCACAAGCCCAACGAGTTCCACAACGTGCTGACCAATGGGCGTATTTCCCCCAGCCTTGTGGTCATTGGCTTTGACTGCCATTCGCCCTGCATGAAAGCATTTGAAAACCAGCTGATGACCGTACAGGATACGGAGAAGGAACTGCTGGCAAAGGTCATTGTGGAAGCCCGCAACACCTTTGACGGACGGCTGGATGACCCGTATCAGGAAAAGCTGGTTTTCCTGGAAAAGCCGGCCTCCTTTGGAGCGCCCCAGCTCATCAGCCATTATCTGGAACAGCTGATGATCCACCTGTACCGGAGGTACTTCTCCTATCCCCTGCCGGTGCGCACAAACCATCTGCTTCCGGCCAAGCCCGGCACGGGCAATGACACCTACAACCGGATTGTCCAGTACATGGAAGAGCATATCAACGAGCAGCTTACCATTGATAAGATCTGCAAGGATAACCTGGTGGGACGTTCCCAGCTCCAGAAGCTGTTCCGGGATGCCCAGGGCTGCGGGGTGATTGAATTCTTCTCCACCATGAAGATTGACACCGCCAAGCAGATGATACGGGACCAGCAGCTGAACTTTACGCAGATTTCGGATAAGCTGGGGTATACCTCCATCCATTATTTTTCCAGGCAGTTTAAAAAGCTGACTGCCATGACACCGTCGGAGTATGCCACTTCTATCCGTCTGTTGTCGGAAAAGCCGTAGGTATGATACCTGCGGCTTCCTAAAATGGCATGATTTTTTCCAGCGGCTAATATGGATGCCGCCCACACATCATGCTTTATCTATAATATCATCTAATATCCTTCTCACATTGAGGAGATGTCCCAGGCCGACTGAAGGTTCCTTCCCCTCCAGCCATTCCCGTATGGATTCTACCGCAAAAATCCGGTAATATGAATCTGAATCCGTATCCATGCGCACCATCACCGGGGCTTCCCCATGACGCCTGAATTCAAAGTATCCGTCCCCCATGGTATAATAGCCTTTCCTGGTTACAATATTCCACCGGTTATCACGCTTACTCTTTTCATCCATTGGGTATGCATAGCCGGTTTCTATCTCCAGCGAGCTGCCGCCAGGCATTTTCAAAAGTGCTGCTGCATACGTTTCTATATCGTACTCTGAACCATATTGGAAAATGCTCCCCAACACCTGTGCCGATGTACTCTCGGTCAGCATTAATGCAAGGTCGATAAAATGCACTCCCAGGTTGGTCATACAGCCTGAACCGGTTTCTTTCCTATCAAGCATCCAGGGGGATGTTGCCAGATATCTGCCGGTCGGACCTGCTATGAACCTGAATGATATGTGCAGTATATCTTCCGGCTGTATTTCCGCCTTTAACTGCTTTGCTATATCACTGTACCGCCATGTAAGCGGAATGGCGCAGAACACATCCTTTTCCCTGGCCAGTCCCATTACCCGTCCTACATCCCCGGCACATAGGCCCAAGGGTTTTTCGATGGTAAACGGAATGCCCCTGGAAATTATCTCTCCAGCCAGTTCCGGCATATTGCAGTGTTTCTCAAAGGCAAAGACAAAGTCTGGTTTTTCCCTGTCCAGCAGTTCCCTGTAATCCCTATAGACCCTGCATCCCAGCTTTTCCCCATAACCGGCTGCCATGTCCTGGTTCTCATCCGAAACAGCCACTACCTGGAGCCCGTCCTGTTCCACAGCCCTCATGTATAAGGGCACATGCCAGTGGCTGACCCCAAGAAACGCTGTCCTTATGTCATGTATATCCTTCATTTTCTTCACCCTCCCAAATATTGATGGTAGAAATCCAGCCATCGTCCCACGGCAGTCTTACAATCCGGTCTTGGAATACATTCCATAACAACAGGACCATCATACCTGTATTCCCGGATCCAATCCAGGAATGGTTCAAACCGGAACATTCCCGCTCCCGGGAAACACCGGTTTTCATCCATCAGCTGTACAATCCGGGTCCATTTCCCATACTGTCTCAGGGTTTCCATCATGTCAGCCTCTTCCATACGCATATGATATAAATCCAGGGACATCCCCAGATTTGAAAAGGGAATCCGTTCCAATACCTTCACGGTTTCCTCCCATGTATTGAGCATGTTTCCGTCACGATGGCTGAGAGGTTCCACGGCAATCACTTCCCGGTATTTCTGCGCATATTCCGCAAGTTCAGACAGGCCTTCTTCAAAATATCCCATATACTGCCCTATATTCTGCCCATCTTCCCTTTTTCCTCTTATAAGCCCAATATGTATGATGATACCAATGCCCAGCTCTGCTGCCAGATCCACATATCCCTTCAGTCTGACCATTGTTTTCCGCCTGATTGCAATATCGGCAGAAGACATGGACAGGCCTTTCCTGCAGGACAGGCCTGTTGCTATGGATGTCACCATCATATGGGCATGGTCCAGGGCATCTTTCAGGATACCCTTGTAATCACCTGGATTTTCTATCTGGAGCTCTACTCCCTGAAAGCCATATCCTGATGCTTTTTGGATGTTTTCCATTATATTTCCTGTCAATGGGAATGGACTGTCCTTTTCTCCACGTTCCGCAATCACAACACTGCTTATCATTCATATCCTCCCGGAGGAAAGGGCGGAAATACACCGCCCATCCATCTGTCAATATTTTGCCTTAACAGTATTAACGGTTTCATATAATGCTACAGAAGCCTCATCCGCCGTTTTAAGGAATTCATCAACAACCGGCTGTACCGCAGCCTTAAATGAGTCTTTGTCAACCTCATTGATCTCCACTCCTGCGTCCGTCAGTACCGTAACCTCTGTTTCCATGGCTGCCGGCCAGATTTTTTCGTTCCATTCAATATCCATCTGTTTACCAGCTTCATCAATGGCCTGCTGCTGTTCCGGCGTCAGGCTGTCGTATACGGCCTTGCTCATCAGGATGGGGTCAGGAATGATAAACTGTTCTGTTTTGGAAAAATATTTTGCGACTTCATACAGCTTATTGGACGTAATGACCGGAATGGAATTCTCCAGACCATCAATGGTCTTCTGCTGTACAGCCGTGTATACCTCACTCCATGCCATAGGAACACCGGTTGCTCCCATGGCGTTAATGGTACCGGCCAGGACGGCATTCTCCATGCACCGGATATTCAGCCCTTTAAGGTCAGACGGATTGGTCACCGGTTTTTTTGCGTTAAGGATGCTTCTCTCACCAAAGTTCCACCATGAAATAATCTTAAACCCTGAATCCTCTGCGGACTTTTCAAGTATGGCTGCTACCTCCGGGTCGCTCAGGACCTTAACCGCCTGCTCGCCACTGTCAAACATATATGGGAGTGAGAACACAGACCATATATCATCATAGGAAGATAAATCCGTAGCTGCCAGCTCCGTAAATTCTATGGTGCCGTTCTGAAGCCCTGCCAGGGTCTCCACTTTATCTCCCAGCTGGGAACTTGGATAAAATTCCACCACCAGTTCACCGCCGGAATACTCTTTTATCAGTTCCCCCAATTTCAGCGCCCCATCGGCCTGTGTGCCAACCGGCGGGCAGGTTGCTGAATATTTTAATATTACCGCATCTTTAGCTGGTTTTGACGCTGCCTCGGATTCTCCCCCGGATGTTTCCGCTTTTGCATCCGTCTCTTCAGCCTTCGCTGTTGTCTGGGCAGCCGTGGCTTTTTCCGGTTTAGCGGAAGAGCCAAGACATCCCGTCAGTGATATTGCTGCCATACCTGCTGCCATTAATATTGCTGCTGTTTTTTTCATAAGTACCTTCTCCTTTTCATTTTTATTTTAAACATTTCCTCAAATGTTCGGCACTGTTTTTCATTCCTACATCAGCTATCGGAAGGTCCTGAGGATGCCATCTCCGCTCATATTCCAGGGAATACCATCCCTCATACCCCGATTTCCTCAGCTTTTCTACGATTGCCTTCCAATCCATGATTCCTTCACCCACAACCCTGGAGCTTACAATTCTTTCGTCCTCATTGACATGGGAAACGCTGGATGCTTTAAATTTCCTTGCATCCCCCTTAAAGATCAGGTCCTTCACATGGACATACCGTATGTAATCCTTCTGAAGCTCAATGGCCTCCTCATATTCCTCCCCACCCACGAAGGCAAGGTTAACCTGGTCATACAATATGCCTACATTCGGGTGGTTTATCCTGCCAACAATCTCTGCCGCGCGCCTGGCCGTCACAGTCATGGTATTGAAATGGTCCTCCAATACAAGTGTGATATTCTTTGCGGCAGCCACATCCCCCAAAATCCTCATGGCCTCCACCAAACGGCGTTCCTTCTCTCCGTCCCCATCCTGTTCTTCCTGCGCAAAGCTGCCTCCATATATCCTGACATACTCAGCCCCCAAAAAAACGGCATAATCAATGACCTTCTTCACACCCTCAATATCGGATTCGCGTACAGCATCATCCAGGTCATTAAACCTGCAATAATACGGTGTAAGGCATATGATCCTTATATTACTGTGTTTTGCCGCATCTTTAATTTTCTGTAAATACACTTCATCAACGTGATTGGGGATTCCGCATCTGTAATCATCCTGAACCACTATCTCGATTCCATCCAGACCGATTCCGGCAAACAGCTCCATAGCCTCCTCCACCGTGTATTCCGGAGTCCCCATTGTATGTCCTGCAATCAATTCCATATGCTTCCCCCCTATGACAGATCCGGCAGACCCGCGCTCTTTAATATGCGGTCCATCAGTTCATGTGTCCTGTATGCATCTTCTCCATTGGTAAGGGGTGATTGTCCAGTCTTCAGGCATTCAAAGAAATGATCAATCTCCCCTCTGAACCCTAGTTTATCCTCTACCCTTGCCCAGCCCATGGCCAAGGGTGTCATGGTTGTCTTATGGGCCTGTTCCCCGTCCACTACAGTAATATCATCTGGCGAGTTCACATAGACACTCTTATTACCACCATGTATCTCCATTGTTTCAACCCATTGCCCGGATGCCCGGTCGGCTACCAGTATTCCCACTGAACCATTTTCAAACTTGAGCTGCGCCGTGGCAAGCGTTTCATAATAAGGGTCTGTATATTTGGCAAGGGCCTGAACATCCGTACACTCCCCGCAGAGATACCGCATCAGGTCCACCATGTGGATGGCATTTTCCAGCGTGGCCCTATACTCGGAGGCAGGCCTGTTCTTCTGGGCTATTACCACATCCGGCGCGGTGTCCCCATATGCTTCCTTGGCTTTTCTGTATACCGGGGCAAACCGCCGGTTAAATCCAGCCATCAGCATATTGCCTGTCCTGCGTGCGGTATCAGCCATCCATTCCGCCTCTTTTAAAGTCATGGCAAGCGGCTTTTCACACAGCACGGAAATACCGTTTTCCAATAACTTAACAACCTGCTCAGGATGGTTTGCTTTAGGCGAAAGCACAAATGCACAGTCCGGCCTCAATTCCATTAACGCTTCCATGGTTTCCACTGCATGGACTGCCCCATACTGGCGTTTCGCATCCAGGGCATGTTCGGGATGCTTAGCCAATACTACAGTAATCTCCACATCATCCCTGGATGCCAGCACCGGAAGATGGGCAATCTGCGCGATTGCGCCCACCCCTATCACTGCAACCTTAATCTTTTCTTCCATTTGATTTCTCCTTCTCAATTATTTATATATAGCCGAACATTCCCGGAAGCGCCGTCACAAAAAACGGGAAATATGTAATGAGGAATAGCACGATTACTTCTGCCAGGACATAGGGTAATATTGCCTTCCCGCCTTTCTCTACTGGACACTTTGCAATATTGCAGGCCAGGAACAGACACACGCCTAACGGCGGGGTCCCGCAGCCTATTATCAGGTTCAATACCATCACAACGCCGAAATGCACATCGTTGATACCGAACTGTGCTGCGATAGGGGCGAGAATCGGAGCAAGCACGATTACGCTGGCGCCTCCGTCCATGAACATCCCAAGAATCAGGATCAGCACGTTGACCATCAGCATGAATACATACGGAGAGGATGTAACTGAAGCCATGAATGCCCCCATCATGGCGGGAATCTGCAACGCAGTCAGGACATAGCTCACGATTTTTGCCGCAGATATAATCATCAGGGTAGTAGAAGTCTGAAGGATGGTTTTGTAAAGCATAGGCACAATATCCTTCACCGTAACTGTTTTCAGCACAAACATGCTCACAAGCATGGAGTACACCACCGCCACAGCACCGGCTTCCGTGGGTGTACATACCCCGCCCAGGATACCGCCCACAATTATGATCGGCATTCCTAACGGCCAAATGGCATCTGCAAATGTCTGCCTCTTTTCTTCCCATGTCATCTTCTCAGTGCGTCTCGGAAAATGCATGGTCCTGTCCTGGAGCGCCACCACCGTCATAAGCCCAAGTCCCACCATAAGTCCAGGTATGAATCCGCCCAGGAACATGGCTCCAACGGAAGTTCCCACGCATACGCCATAGATGACCATCATGATACTCGGCGGAATGATAGGGCCGACTGTTGATGAACTGGCTGTGACCGCCACGGCTGTCTCTTTTGAATAGCCCTCTTTAATCATGGCAGGTATCAGCATTCCGCCTATTGCAGATGTATCCGCCTGGGCAGAGCCTGTTACCCCTCCAAAAAACATACTCGCCACGATATTGGCCTGGGCCAGGCTGGCGGGCATCCTTCCAATCAGCATCAGCGCGAATTTAATCAGCTTTTCCGTAATTTTTCCCCTGTTCATGATTTCCCCGGCAAATATGAAAAACGGGATTGCAAGAAGGGGAAAGGAAGCAATCCCACTGTATATGGACTGGGGAATGGTAATCCAGGATATCCCCCCGAGGGCAGAACGGCTTTGGAGGAATATGAGTCCCATGGTCCCGGTTGCCCCAAGGGCCGCAAATATAGGAACCCCCAATAAAATAAGCGCAAATATCATAACTATTAAAGTAACACCAATCATGTAACCTTTACCTCCCAACCATATGACCGTACTATTCCTCTGCAGGTTCTTCTAAAATGCGTTCCTTCATGACTTTCAAAAACTCATAAATCATCAATACGGCTCCCAGGGTTATGGCCAGATAGCAGATACTCCATGGAATTTTGAGAACTGCCGTTTTGGCCGCCCCAAGCCCCTTTACATGTACGATGGAACTGAAGAGGATGACTGCCAGGAATGTAAGGGTTATCAGATTCGTCATGATCCTTACCGTAATCCTCAGAGGTTTTGGCGCCCTGTTTACAAATCCCTGGATATCCGTATGGCACTTCTCCCTGAACGCCAGGGCCGAACCCAGCATGACCACCAATACCAAAAGTATTGTAACCAGTTCATTGGCCCACAAAATCCCTCTCTGAAGGACATATCGGAAAAACACCTGGACAGGTACAATGACGGCTATGATGCCAAGGCAGGACACACTTACATACTTTTCAAATCCCCCTATCACCTTGTCTATTGCTGAGAAAACTCCTCTTTTGTTTTCATTCATTGTTCTTCTCCTCACAAGCTCATAAATACGTTTACATTTTACATCCAAAACCAAATATCCAAGCTGTTATTTTTGATGGATTTCCACATATTTATTGTTATTTTCTCATTATTATGCTTTATACACCCCCTTCCGATTCATTTTTCCACAAGAGTATTGATATTTTTATGAATACGTTTACATTTCATATTTTTACTATATCATACCGCTATTACAAAATCAATAGTAAGTATTATGTCACTTTTATCTATATTTTGTTATTTGTTTTTGTGTATTATTGACAATTTTCATTTCTTTTTCAAAATACATACCTTAATTTAATGCCATGTATTTATTATGCCCCCACTCTTTTTCTTTACATATTGACATTTTCCTTTGGGTCTGCTATGCTCTCCTTAAAGGGTTTATGGATATTGATAACGTTTACATTTCAATTCGTTCATTACTGACCATACTCCAATATACTAAGGGGGGATACATTTTGGTTACTGTAAAAGATGTTGCTAAGGCTGCAGGAGTCTCCATTGCCACCGTATCAAGAGTGGTAAGGGACGAGGCTAATGTAAAAAAAGACACGAAGGATTTGGTTTTAAAGGTAATCAGGGAGTTAAACTATCAGCCAAACGCCCTTGCACGTCAGATGCGCCAGCAGTCCACAAAGACTGTAATCGTTATCGTGCCTGACATCGGCAACTCCTTTTTCCACGAAATCCTCTTTGGGATTCAGGACACTGCCACGAAGTACGGTTACCAGATACTGATTGCCAACATGAATAACAGGCCCGACGTGGAAACCTATTACTTTAATGCCCTTTTACAGAAGCAGGTGGATGGCGTCATTTCACTGTCAGCCAATATTGCGAAAAGCCTGATGGACAAAGTTGCCAATGCATACCCCATTGTCGTCGCGTGCCAATACCTGGACAATTCCGACATGCCCAATGTCACCATTGACAATATCAGCGCGGCTAAGAAGATTGTTGAATACCTGATTGAACAGGGCCATACCCATATCGCCCATTTGACAAGCCACCCCACAGCCCTGCTGTACAGGGACCGGTTTAATGGTTATATATCCGCTCTGGCAGAACATGGCCTGCCCATTGATCTGGAGCTGGTCTGTTACGATGAGCCCAGTATAGAAGGCGGATACAGGCAGATGAATAATCTCCTGGAATTAGGGAAACCAATCTCAGCTGTATTTGCCGCGGGCGATACCATGGCCATTGGAGCCCTGAAAGCCTTAAAGAATGCAGGATTAAAGGTACCGGACGATTTTTCAGTGGTCGGATTTGACGATATAGAATTCTCCTCAATTTTTGAACCCGCTCTTACCACGATCCGCCAGCCTAAATTCCTTATAGGACAGACAGCCTTTGAAAAGTTATTTAAGCTCATGAATGGGGCTCCCTTAGATTCCCTTAAGGATATTTTGGACTATGAGCTGGTAATCCGTGAAAGCAGCGGCGTAAACCGCCACAAATAATCTTACTTATGCATATGGTGCCGATGTACTGCCATACAGGCACATCCGGTATCATCCAGGAGGTATTTTCCATGAAATGTAAAGGTATTGTTGCCGTATCAAAGGGCGAAGTCCGCATGCTGGATGTAGATATAACAGACCCGAAAAGTGATGAGGTACAGGTCCGCATGGCTGCTACCATGATCAGTCCGGGGACAGAGCGCGCCCATATTCTTGCGCTTCCTAACTCAAACCAGGAATTTCCTTATGTGCCCGGCTATTGCTGTGCCGGTATCATTGAAAAGACCGGAAGTAATGTCACCGGATTCTCAGTTGGTGACCAGGTTGCATGTTTTGCCGTGGATGTCGGACACAGGGAAATCGGAAATGTAACGGCCAGCAGGGTTGCCCGGATTCCCGATGGCGTCCCCTTTGAATATGCTGCGTTCTCAGGCCTTGGCCAGACTTCCATGCAGGGTGTGAGAAAAGCCCGGATTGAATTGGGTGAGAGCGTACTGGTCATCGGACTGGGGATTGTGGGACAGCTTGCCCTCCAATTTGCCAAAGCCTCCGGCGCCCTTCCGGCCATTGGCGTTGACCGGATTGAGAAAAGGCTGGACATCGCCAAAGCCTGCGGCGCAGATTATGCATTTAATAATTCCGGCACCTCCCTGAACGGACTTTTAGCCCCTGTACTCGGTTCAAAAGGACCTGATGTGGTACTGGAAAGTACAGGATTTCCGGAAGTCATGAGCGAGGCATGTGCATCCGCCGCTGATTATGCCCGTGTTTCCATCATCGGCTGTCCCCGTGGAATAACTGATTTTAATTTTTATACCCATATCCAGAAAAAGTCCATTACCTTGATTGGCGCCCATGCTGTTTTCTCTGTACCTGAAAAGCAGTCCTATCCCCACTTCTGGACCTATGAGGATGATACCACCTGTTTCCTGAACCTGATTAAACGGGGAACCGTAACGGTTGAACCCCTGATTACGGACATGGTTCCCTGGACGGATGCCGAGAAGATGTATGAACGCCTTCTCAGCTGGGATAAGGATTCACTGGGCATCATACTAAGGTGGCCAGCTTACCTGTAAGGGGGATGACCATGAGATTCGGGTGTTTCGGCTTCATACGCCATATACCACTAATTGAACAGGCTGGTTTTGATACCGCAGAACTGGATATATGTGAAATAAATGCCTTGCCTGATGACGCATTCAAGCGCCTTCTGGAGAAGGCCGACGCATCCACGTTAAGCTTTGAAGTATTTTCCGGCCTGATACCTCTGACAGAACGTTTCCATTCAGAAGATTTTTCCAGGTCATACTGGCTTGAACATGTGGAAAAGGCGGCCAGCCGTATCTCTCTTTTAGGGGCCCGGCTGGTACCGTTTGGCGCGGGCAGGTGCAGAAGTATCCCGGAGCATTGTAATGACAGGGAAGGTGCCTGCGGGACGGTAATCAGCCTGGTGCGGGAGATATGTCTGATTCTGGATAAATATGATATCGTCCTTGCCGTGGAACCCTTGGGGCCTGCCAATTCCAACTACATGAACACGATAGAAGAAGCCGTGACATTTGCCCAAAAGACGGGTGTGGAAAATTGCCACGTTATGTGCGACCTGCGCCATATGCTGGCTTCCGGTGATGATTTGGAAGCCATCGGAAGATATGCCTCCTCCATACGGCATGCCCATATTGACTATCCCTTGGGAAAACGGAGGAAGTTTCCCCTGAATGGCGATGGTTTTAACTATAAGTCATATTTTAGGGCGCTGCAGAAAGCGGGCTATCAGGGCATCATGGCCGTCGAAGCAACCGATTATGATGATTATTTGACAGAGGCAGCAAAAAGCCTTAGATTTTTAAAAGACTGCGGTTCCTGATGCGGAACCGTCACAGTCCACACATTAAGAAAGGGAATTAATCATGAATAAATTATTTGGTACTGTTGTTCCCATCATCACACCGTTTGATAATCAGGACCATGTGGACCTGGAATCCCTGGAAAACCTTACAGAACATGTAATACAGGGCGGACTTCAATGTATCTACCCTTGCGGTACCACAGGCGAAATGCTTCTTCTTTCCATAGATGAACGTAAGGCCATCCTGGAAACAGTCATCCGCAAAACAGCAGGGCGTATTCCTGTATTCGCCCATGCCGGGGCCATGACGTTGAAGGATACTTTGGATCTGGCCGGACACGCCGTCAAGGCGGGCGCAGACGGCATCGGTGTAGTGACCCCCTCCTACTTTAAGCTGTCAGACCAGGGATTGGTGGATTTCTACACTACAGTCGCCCACAGCGTCCCTGATGATTTTCCAGTATATCTGTACGGGATACCTCAGAATTCCGTGAATGACATCAATGAAAATGTGGCGCAGGAAATTGCATCCCGCTGTAAGAATGTAATCGGCATTAAATATAGTTTTCCTGATATGACCTTAATCCAAAAGTTCATGCTGGTTAACAAAGGGACGTTCTCCGTCCTGGTAGGTCCCGACCACCTCTTCCATGCCGTATGTGCCGTAGGGGGTGACGGAACCGTTTCCGGCAATTCCATGGTAATCCCCGAGCATTACGCCGCCCTTTGGAAAGCAATACAGGCCAATGACAAAGACCTTTGCATCCGTCTCCAACGAAGGACCAATATACTGAACGGCATCCTGTGCGCAAAAAACAATATATCTGCTTATAAAGTTGTACTGCGCGAGGAGGGAATCATACGGACTTCTAAGATGCGTGCCCCGATGGAGGCATTGTCTGCCAGCGATGAAGCAATACTGATGGCTGCTTTGAAAGAAAACCATTATAGGGAAATTGTAGGGATCTAAGGGATGCGGATGATAAGGTGCATCTGATTATGGGTGGAATCCGGGCGGGGAGGCTATATCCTGCTGCGGTATGGGAAAGAAATAGGGCAGGGACCGCGTACCTGCGGCGGTACGCTTCCCTGCCTAAAGATTCCGATGTCATTTCATGTCTTCTTAACAAAATCCGTCCCGCACTTAGGACAATGTATGCTCACCTTCCCATGCCCTCTTGGAATACGGATTTTCTGACTGCACTTAGGGCACTTGAATATACGGTACCTGCGTCCCTCACTGAACCGGAACTTCAGTTTGCGCCAATATTCCGTAATATAAAAACGCATCCCCATATACGCCTGGTTTTCCTGATAACGTTTTCCGATGTTCTTTGAAAACATACGGAAGTACATCCCAATAAGAAGAGCCAATTCCAAAACATCAAGTATCATGGACGGCAGAGCTGCCCTAATCAATAGATTGATGACTATCAGCACCAGCGCCGCTGTCACCATGAACTGCCCCAACTGATCCATTCCATACCTGCCAATCATAAAGCGCTGAAATCTTTCCCTAAAACGGTTCATCCTCATCCATTTCCTTTCACGTCTTCCTGTTCCATGCCTTCTTGTGTATACCATGGACAGCACTACATGACTGTAACTATAACCCAAATCAGTACATAAATCAATGTGAGGACGTGATTCTTAATGGTAATTTTAGAAAACAGGCGCCGGCTTTTAAGACAGCTGTCCCCTACATCCGTTTGACCGCGTCCATGGCCAGCAGGGAACGCTCGCATTCATCTGCGGTCAGGGTAATCTGCCAGCACAGCGTGCTGCCCTTCATATGTTCAGCCGCATAACTAAGCCCGTTGGTGCGCTCATCCAGGAAATTCCGGTCAATCTGGTTGGGGTCGCCTAACAGGATGATCTTAGTGCCTTTGCCTGCGCGGGTAATGATGCCTTTGACCTGGGCAGGGGTCATGTTCTGGGCCTCATCGATGATCAGATAGGTCCGGACAATGGAACGCCCCCTTATGAAGTTAAGGGCCTCTGCCTGAATCAATCCCCTGTCAAAGATTTCATCCACCTTACCCTTTAACTCGGTTTCATTCTCATACCTTTTTTCCTCGCAGGAATCAATCAGCTGCTCCAAATTGTCAATGACGGGCCGCATCAGCGGTGATATCTTCTCCTGCTCATCCCCCGGCAGGAAACCGATATCCGTATCGAACTGGGCATTGGGACGGCTGATGATGATTCTCCGGTATTCGCCCGTTGGGTTGTTAAGAAGTTTTTCAAGGCCCACCGCCAAGGTATAAAATGTCTTGGCCGTGCCAGCCATCCCCTTTACAATGACAAGCGGCGCCTGTTCCGCAGGCTGCATCAGGGCTTCCTGGAGGAAATACTGGCCGGAATTCCTGGGAGCAACGCCATAAGGCTTGCTTTTCTTATAATCCAGGGCCACAATCCGCTCCCCCTGCACACGCCCCAGAACCGTTTTCCTGGAGGACTGGTCTGCCTTTATCATGATGAACTGGTTTTCCCATAGACTGGGCGTGCTGCAATGGCCGTCCTGGTCCGCCATATAAACGGCGCTGACCGGGATTCCTTTTTTCTTGAAATCCTTAAAACTTTCCTCGGGCGCATACACCTCTGCCCGCCCTGTATATTGCCCGTCCCTGTCCGATACCTGTTCCGTAATAAAATCTTCTGCCTGTATCCCGATTATCTGTGCCTTAATCCGAAGCAGGATATCCTTGGTCACAAGAATCACCTGCCGGGCCTGATGTATGTCATCAGCCAGATTATCCGCCCCCAGCTGCCCCGCAAGCCCCCTGCATACCTTCAGTATCCGGTTATCCATCTTGTCATCCGGCAGATCCGGCGGGAGCGTCACATCCACAAAGTTCTTCTCCACCCGCAGGCTCCCGCCGCTTTCCAGTCCTACCCCGGCCAGCAGATTCCCGTTCCGGCGAAGTTCCTCCAGAATCCTTATGGCCTTGCGCGCATTGGCGCCTCTTTCCCCATCGGCTTTTTTCAGGTTATCCAGTTCCTCCAGCACTGCCACAGGCAGTACAATCTGGTTATCCTCAAAGCAGTTGACCGCATAGGGGGCCTGTATCAGCACATTGGTGTCTATTACATAGGTTTTAATCATTGACAGGACTCCTTCCCGTTATTTATAAGGCACATAGGCCTGCATCCGCAGGATATGACGTCTTATGGACCAATTGTAACGGATATCAGGAATCCATGTCACCACTGCCCTGTAAAAGGACTGTAAAATATCTGCGCATCACGGCGCAGCATTTGAACTTCCTGCGGCGCAGCATTTAAAATTCCCCTCTTGACATCCATCCTTACTTCCCCTATAATCGGAATTGCCGCAGTGCTGTGTGCATGCGGTGATTCCAACAGCAGAAAGGTGGCTAACTGAAATATGATTATTAAATGATTGAACAGCAGCAAATGACAGCATGGATATGATCCTGTGCTTCCATGGCAAGACAGGCCGTGGTAAGACAGGCATTTATTCTTATGCATTTTCATCATTTCGTTCAGTCATTGGGAATCATTGTTTCAGTGGGCCATATTTTATACAGGACCGTAATCCGGACACCCTATACACATTTAACCTGGTACATTTACTTTTTGCAGCGTTTCCATACTGCGGTACCGGTATGTCGCGGCGTTGTCCCGGGTTTCAGCCACGGTATTGCCCAGAATCTGGATTCCTTCTGAACGAAGTGCGTTTAGGAGGGATTTTTTTTGTTATTAAATGCACAGGACATTAAGAAGGAGTACGGCATCCAGACCGTACTGGATATTGAAAAACTGGAAATTGAGGACGGGGAAAGGATTGGCCTTATCGGCCGCAACGGCGCAGGCAAATCCACCCTGTTCGGGGTATTGACAGGCAGGATTGCCTGCGATGAAGGGATTATCAGGCGAAACTGTGAAATCGCGGAAATCCTGCAGTCAGGGGATCCGGACGGTGAGCCGGACGGACGCTTCATCAGCCAGATGAAGCTTCGGGAAAGCGCGGTTAAGAGCGGGGGCGAGCGGACGCGCCTTGCCATTGCATCTGCATTTTCCAGACATGCTCCCCTGCTCTTTGCAGATGAACCCACCACGAACCTGGACGTGGACGGTGTGGAAATGCTGGAAAAGATGATGGCCGGTTACCGGGGTGCCATTCTTATGATATCCCATGACCGTACACTGCTGGACCGGGTATGCAACAAGATCTGGGAACTGGAGGACGGAAAAATACGGGTATTTGACGGCAATTATTCAGACTGGAGCCAGCAGAAAAACAGGGAACGGAATTTCCAGCAGTTTGAGTATGAACAGTACCAGAAAGAAAAACGGCACCTGGAAAAAGCCGCGGATGCCCTACAGCGGAAAGGCCAGACAATGGCAAAGCCGCCAAAGCGCATGGGCAGCAGCGAATGGATGCTCTACAAAGGCATTGCTTCCGTACAGCAGGGTCACGTCCAAAGCAACAAGGCAGCCGTCATCAGCAGGCTGGAACATCTGGAGAAAAAGGAAAAACCGGCCGAGCTTCCCCATGTATCCATGAAGCTGCCGGATGCAGGACGCATCCGCGCCAGATATGCGGCCACGGTCAGGGAACTGACTGTTAACTACGGTGACAACTATGTCCTGGATCATGCCACCCTCTACGTGGAATCCGGGAAGCGGACCTTCCTTACAGGAACCAACGGGGCAGGCAAGTCCACCCTGATCAAGGCCCTCCTTGAACATGCCCCGGGCACATTCATCACCTCAGAAGCCAGGGTCAGCTACTTTTCCCAGGACCAGGACACCCTGGACCCACGAAAGACCGTACTGGAAAATGTAACCGCGGACGCGGTCTATCCCCAGCATATATGCAGGGCCGTGTTATCCAACCTTTACATGAGCAGGGATGACATGTTTAAAGCCGTCAGCGTGCTTTCGGGCGGGGAGCGGGTGAAGACAGCCCTGGCCAAGGTACTGGTGTCGGGCTGTAATTTCATGATCCTGGATGAACCCACCAACCATATGGACGTATATACCATGGAGGGACTGGAGCGTCTGCTGGAAAGCTATGACGGCACGCTTCTGGCTGTCAGCCATGACAGGACCCTGGTGGAACACCTGGCCGATGCGGTATTCCGGGTGGGGGATGGGACAGTGGCGCCTGTCCACAGATAGGACCGCCCTCATCCGGCCCGCCGGGTGACCGGGCATGGATTCAGTATGTCATCATTGTCTGCGGCGTACTCCTGGCGTCATGGGAGCTGTGGTTTAAAAAATCAGCTTGTACAAAAGATCATGACATGTTATGATAATCTGAGATTTTTGAAAAAGAAGGTCACAATCATGATTAACCATAATTCAAGTGTTCCAATGTACCTCCAGATATCAAGGCAGCTGTCAGAGGCCATTCAGCAGGGCGAATACAATCCCGGAGACAAGCTGCCTTCCGAGAGTACCTTGTGCCAGCAGTATGATGTAAGCCGTATCACGGTACGCCAGGCCCTGAACCTGCTGATACAGCAGGACATGGCATTTTCCGTCCACGGGAAAGGCACCTTTGTAAAGCCGCCTGCCATTAACCACGAACTGAACAAAATCATCAGCTTTAGCCGGGTACTGCAGCAGAAAGGGCTGAAGGGCCACACGTGCATCCAGTCATTTTCCCCTGAGTTCCAGGATGAAGCAGCCCAAAGCCGTCTGGGCGGGACTGTATCCAACCTGAACCTGATTGGATACGCCACCCACACGCCGGTTGTATATTACCGTTCCTTCTTTCCCCCGGACATAGGACAGCGTATGTGGCAGGCCGCCAAGGATGCAGAACAATCCGGCAACGCATTTTCAACCTATGACCTGTATGCCAGGATTGGCGTGGATATGTTCCGGGTGGAACAGAGCATCGGCGCTGTTAATGCTGATTCCGGGCTGGCACAAGTGCTGGAGCTGCCCAAGGATAAGGCGCTGATTGTATTGGAATCCGTTTATTATGCCGCGGACGGCTCTGCCATGGAGTATAAACTGGGATATTACCGGTCCGATATATATTCCTTCCATCTGCAGCGGCAGCTATAGGACGGGGTCATAATTGAAAATTACATATCCTGTATGAAACAATCAGCCGTATCCAAAATCGTGGATACGGCCCTTTTTCTATGAATATAGCATAATCATATACAACTACCTGCAATAATGCCCCTTTTTAATTTCCCCATAACCTTGCGCAACCCTTCAAGCCCTGTTTTCGATATTACAAGTTGGATATAAAACACCAGACTTGTCATATCATTTGTGCATATATCACAATTTTATACTTGAAAAATTGGCACTCCCAAGTATTTAAATACAAATATCCATCTTGACATCACCATTTTTGTGTGTTATTCTTGGTATATCTTGTAATAACAAGTTATATCAACAACACATCTTAAAGGAGGATTACCATGGGAAAGGACACTCTGAGAATTATTTCCCCAAATGGACATTTGGGCTTTGCCCCCACAAAGGAAGGAAGTTTTTACATCGGTGCAGAAACAAAACCAGACTATTACTGCTGTGATTCCGGCAGTGACGATATCGGCCCGGTGCCTCTGGGTATGGACAAATGCGCCAGCCATCCGGACTGGCAGTATCATGACCTGGAATTAATGCTGCTGGCTTCACGCGAACAGGGTGTGCCCATGATCATCGGCTCCGCAGGCGATACCGGAACCAACAGCCGTGTGGATATGTATGTTGAGATGATCCGCGACATGGCGAAGAAGCATAATTTAAAGAAGTTCAAACTGGCTTATTTTTATTCTGAAGTGGATAAGGAATATCTCCGCAGGAAGATGCTGGCCGGTGAGACAATCGAAGGCCTGAACAGCCGTACCGACCTGACCATGGAGGAGCTGGACGCCACCACCAGGATTGTGGCCGTATCCGGGGTGCATCCATTCATCAAAGCCCTGGAGATGGGGGCGGATGTCATCATCGGCGGACGTACCAGTGATGCCTGCGTCTTTGCATCAGCTGCTATCTATGAAGGCTTCCCGGAGAACATCGCATATTACACAGGCAAGGTCCTGGAGTGCGCATCCTTCTGCTGCGAGCCTTACGGCGCCAAGGAATCCGTTATCGGAACCATCACAAAGGATGATGTGAAGGTTACCGCCATGGCACCGTTCCAGCGCTGTACCGTTGCTTCCGTGGCAGGACATGCGATGTATGAGCGGACCAACCCGTATTATGAATATGTGGCCGGAGGCTGCCTGGATATGAGCGAATGCGCATATGAACAGTTTGACGAAAAGACCTGCCGTATCACCAATCCGAAGTTCATACCAATTGAAGGAAGGGTTAAGGTAAAACTGGAAGGTTCCGGCTACATAGGAAAGCGCTACATGGGACTTGCAGGCGTGCGCGACCCATATACAATCAAGAACATTGACAAGGTAATCGACTGGGCCAAATCCCAGGTTGCAGAGCGCCATCCCGATGATAAATATGAGCTCAGCTACCGGATTTTCGGTAAGAACGGCGTCATGGGCGACATGGAACCAATTAAGGAAACCAAGTCCCATGAACTGTTAATCGTAGTGGAAGGCGTTGCGGATGACGATGCCCTGGCACAGGAAGTCACCCTGATCGGCATGCGCCAGATTTTCTACGCAAGGCTGCCTGAGGTTAAGGGAACCGCGGGAACTGCTGCATTTATCCTGGATGAAGTTACCAAGATTTCCGATGCCTATACCTGGACCATGGACCATACCGTGGAAGTGGATGACCCGTTGGAGCTGTTCCCTGTTTCCATGATTGAAATCGGTGAATAAAAGGAGGACGAAACTATGAAGACAATGAAACTTGTTGATTTGGCAAAAACAATCCGCAGCAAGAATGCCGGTACGGACCGAATCACCTTTGATATTATTTTCCGTGACCCGGAAAACTATGAACTGGTTAAAAAAAGCGGTGTGCTCAACCGTGCATTCGTGGCGGAACTGTTCGGTATACCGGACAGCCGTATTGCTGATTTCGTGGAATTTGACCCGGGTTACGCAATCAAATTCACCATCAACCGTCTGCGTCCCTCCGGTTCCTTTGGGGAGGGTGACATATTTGGCTGCCAACAGTATCCGCCTCTGCTGGACGTAGAAATCCCCGTGGAGTAAAGGCTGCATAAATTCTGAGTAGTTGCCGGCTGTACCAGGTTCTGTATTGTATAAATAACTGGTGACAACCGGCAATTTTTAAAATAAGAGAGGAGGAAAGCAATGCCAATCGAGCTTGTCTACCTGGCCGCGCTGCTAATCACCATCTGCATCTTCTTTATCGTCCTGAAACGTCCGATTTATGAAGGGATGCTGGCCGGCTTCATTGTCATGCTGGCCATGACCAACCAGTGGAGCCATGCATGGGAATTTGTATACAAGACATCCACCAACACCCTGTTTTACGCCATTGTAGCCTTCATGGTCGTGGCACAGATATTTACAGGGACCAAAGTAATCGATGCCTGTGTGGAAGTAGTCCTGTCCATCTTTGGACGCATTAAAGGCGGCACCGGTTATGTGGCGCTTCTTGTGTCCAGTTTCATGGGCGCCCTGTCCGGCAGCGCTGCGGGCAATGTGGCTGCCACCGGGGTCTTCACCATCCCTTCCATGAAACAAAGCGGCTTTCCCGACTACCTGGCCTCCAATATCTGTATGGCGTCCAGCACCATGGGAAACATGATTCCGCCTTCCGGCATCATCGTGGCTTCCTTTGGCATCCTGACAACCCTGTACGGGGATGAGAAGTACGCAATGTCCCAGTTCTGGCTGCTTATGTGGGGCATATCCCTCTGGTTCATCATCCAGCGCGCGCTGACCATCTTTTTCTTCTGTAAATACCACAAGATCCAGGCCCTGCCAGCCAGCCAGGTGCCAAAATTCGGTGACGCCATGCGAAGAGGCTGGCGCTCCATGATGATACCCGTGGTCATCCTCCTCCCCTTCCTTCTGGATGCCCTGTTAAAAGATAATTTCTTTACCAGCCGTCTCACCTCTGCCGGGGCATCCGCCCTGTCCGGCTGCGTACTGCTCTTTACCCCCGGCATCGCGGCAGTGTATGCCCTGTTCATCATCCGAAGGAACATGAAGGTGGGGCCAAAACAGATTGCAGCCCTTCTCCAGAAGGGAACCAAGTCCATTGTTCCGGTTGCAGCCACCATCTTTTTCGCCTACTGTATCAGCAACCTGTTTGAATCCCTTAACGTGGGGGCCAACATCGGCGCCATGATATCCGGATGGGGACTGGGACTGGTGCCCCTGGCCCTGATCATCCCGCTGTTTACCGCAGTCCTGGGCATGATACTTCCGGGCTCCTCCCAGGTAGCCATCTTCGGTACTGCCATTGTCTCTGTCATGGCAGGCGCAGGCGCCAACCCGTTCCTGATTGCAGGCCTGCTTCCCGTTATCTGCGGCGCAATGGAAGGCATGACCCCTCCCCTGGCCCTGTGTATGTATACCGCCATGGGGATCTCAGGCTCGGCCATGAAGGAAACCACCCAGAACTGCATTATCTGGTGTGTCCTGCATTATCTGCTCAGTGTTCTTTTCCTCATCGGAATCATCCCCACGCTGTGGGTTGTATAGGAGGTATCGGTATGAAAAAAGGTTCCCAAATACTTTACCAGCTCTTTGGCTGGGGCGCTTACATATCCATCTTTGCCGGAGCCGCCTGCTTTTTCGGTTTCGTCATTGCCCTTATCATTGGCGGCGGGACCGGCGCTGCCCTGGCTGTTATGATTAAAGGCACCTTCTTCCCGATGATCATTAAGCTGACCAGCATATCCGTGGCCCTTGGACTGATTGGCATGTACTTTGGAAAGGAACAGGCCCTGTCCATGACAGCGGACAAAAAGGAAGCAGAAGAAGACTTAAAGCGCAATCTGGACCAGGCCAATAAGAAAGATAAGAACGAAAAATAATACCAGGGAGCGGATATAAATGATTACTTTAGGACTACCCCATTTATCAGGCGCGCTGCTGACCTTATTCATCATGGCCGGGGTGGGAATCCACTCCGGCCGCCAGGTGAAGAATGCCAGCGACTTTGCAATCGGAGGCGGCAGGTCCTCCTCTGTCATGGTTGCAGGCGCCATTATCGGCACCCTGGTAGGAGGTTCCTCCACCGTGGCCACCTCGCAGCTGGCCTTCGAATATGGTTTCTCCTCCTTATGGTTCTGTCTTGGCGGCGGTATCGGTTGCCTGTTCCTGGCCCTGTTTTTTGCCAGGCCCATGCGCAAAAGCGGATACCTGACCTTACAGCAGATGATACAGCATGAATACGGCCATAAGGCCGGGCTTCTCACCTCTGTCCTGGGCGCGCTGGGCATATTTTTGAACATTATCGCACAGCTTCTGTCAGCCATGGCGCTGTTAGGAGCGCTTCTGCCCCTGCCTCCCTTCCTGTGCGCACTGCTGGTGGCGGGCCTCATGGTATGCTATGTGGTGTTCGGCGGGATGCGGGGCGCGGGAACCATCGGCCTTATCAAGACCGTCCTGCTCTATGCCTGCGCCATCCTGTGCGTGGCCATTGTATTCAGGAAAACCAGCGGCTTTAACGACCTGTATGAAAGCCTTCCGGCAGCACGTTACTTCAGCCTGTTTGCACGCGGCGCCGGGGTGGACGGCGGTGCGGCCCTGTCCCTGATGATCGGGGTCCTGTCCACACAGACCTATGCCCAAAGCGTTTTGTCAGCCAAGAGCAGCCGGGCGGCTGTTGAGGGCGCCCTGGCCAGCGCACTGTTAATCCCTCCCATCGGGCTGGGCGGGGTATATATTGGGATTTACATGAAAATGCTCTTCCCGGCCATGGACGCCGCCAGGACATTTCCCCAGTTCATCATGCTCTACATGCCTGGCTTCCTGGCAGGTATTTTCCTGGCAGTGCTTCTCATCGCCATCATCGGATGCGGGGCAGGCCTGACCCTGGGAATCAGCAGTATCATTACCAGCAACCTGGAATCCCCTCTGGGCCTTGACCGGAACGAGAGGAAAAAACTGGCCTGTACCCGGATTTCCATTGTGGCCGTGCTGCTTGCGGCCGTGGTCTTCACCATGGGGGACCTGCAGTCTGTCATCCTCCAGTGGAGCTTCATGTCCATGGGACTGCGTGGCGCGGTCCTGTTCCTGCCCATGTCCGGCGCCCTGTTCCTGCCCGGACGGATTCCCGCCAGATACGCGGTCCTGTCCATCATCGCAGGTCCCCTGTGTGTGCTGGCCGGGTCGGTGTTCATCCGCCTTCCCTTTGACCCTCTGTTTTTGGGGATGGGTGTTGGTCTGGTGATTATGGCGGCCGGGTATGTGGACGGGAGGAAAAACAGCGGTGATACCTGTTCCTGTGCCAGATAGCGGTTAAATGCAGACGGGTGTTGCAGAACCAGCATATCACACGGTTCTGCAACACCCTTTTATCCGGCGTATTTATACACGGTCATCCTGTCTGTCCATTCCATTCAGAAGCAGCCTGCAGTTGTTGTGGGACTTGTCCAGGGCCAATGTCCTTTCAAAGGATTCCCTGGCCTTTTCCATATTTCCAAGGCCAAGATTGCCAAGTCCGATTACATAATGGCAGTGGGCCATGTTCTTCCTGGTGAAGTCCTCATTATAAATCATAAGCTCAGGGTAGGACACTGCAAAATAATCAATCCTTACCTCGTCCCTCACATGCTGCTCGCCAAAATCAATCAGCTTATAGAACCTGGCATTTCCCTCTGCCTTTTTTCCAAGCCTGTACTTTGCCAGCCCCTGGTACAGTATCATATCGGCCGGCTGGTCGTAGTAGTACATCATACCAGCCACCTCGTCAGAGCCGACGGACGCTGCCTCGTAGTACTCAATGGCAGCCTTTTTATCCCCCATGGCCTCTGCCGTCACACCCAGGTAGTAATTGATATTATTATCTTTACTTCCTTCCAGCTTCCCTTCGCCCAGGTTTTCCGGATATACCAGCGCCTTCTTAAGCAGTTCATGGGCTTTGGCATAGTTATCCCTGGAAATCTCCCGTTTTGCCATTTCCACCAATGCGCTGACATACTGTGCCGCTGCCTTTCCTTCCCCGCCTTCCCAAGGGTGGAACTTCCGCTCCGTTAAAATCTTATATGCTTCCTCATGGTGTCCCACAAAATTCTTAAGGGTTATGTATTCAATGCATGCATCGTCCCGCTCCAGGGCTGTTTCCTTATATTTTTCGAAATATTCCAGACGCTGTCCAGGCGTATATTGAAGCTTTTTATGCAGCTGGTCCATTTCCAGGAACACACGGCTGTCTGTTGGGTCAAGGGCAAATGCTTTCTCAATCGCAGCCAGGGCCTTATCAGGCTCATCCATATGATTATAATATGCCAGTGAAAGGTTCCGCCAGACCGTGGGGAAATCCGGATTCTTCCCTGCACTCCGTTCCCATAATCCTGCTGCTTCCTCATACTGCCTTTTATCATAATACAGGTTTCCCAGATAATATGGGGCATAGGACGCATCCGGCAGGACCTCCATACAATCCCTGAGGACTTCGATATCCTCCAGTTTGTTCGGAAAACAGCAATAGGAATCACGCGCTTCCGCCTTTTGATACAGCGCCCTGACATCCTCTATGGGCATACCGCCCTTTTTCTCATAACAGGCAAGATAATAGCCGGACAGAGCATCCTCCCTGCAGGCATCGCAGTTCCTCAGCACATGGGCTGCTTCCTCATAAAATCCTGCCTCAGCGTAATCCCTGGCAAGCTGGAGGTAATTGCCGGGAAATCCGCGCATCCGGCCATTCAGGACAGCTGCCGCCTCTTCCCGTCCCTCTTCCCTCAAACCGTAAACCATCTCTGACAATGAGACATAGTCAAAGGGGTCAATGGCCAGGTTATCCCTGATCCACTCCCCTGCCTCCCGGGTCCTGCCAAGCTTCCTGAGGATGACCGCCTTAAGCCCCCTTGCCTTTATATTGTGCCAGTTCTTCACCAGACCCTTATCAACCAGCTCCAGCGCCTGCGCATACTGCTTTCTGATACACCCGATAACCCCAAGATAATAATAGCTCATCTCCTGCTGTTCATTGGACCAGGCAGCCTTATAAAAGGCATCATATGCCTGGTCATACTGCTTCTGGCAGAAAAGTCCCAGCCCCAGCTTATAATAGGCTTCACTGTCATAAGGATTGGGATTTTTCCATGTGAGCCGTTTGACCGCCTTCCTGAAGTATCCGCAGCTTTCTGCAAAAAGGCCCCTGGATAACAGCAGGCTGCCGTACGCCGTGTTAATCCTTATGTCGCCCGGGTCGCGTTTTAACCCTTCCAGATAATAATCATCCGGCAGATACGTGGCATGGCGGTACTGTTCAATATGCAGGCCTGTGAGGTAGAGTTCCTCATTGGTCATGATTTCCTCTGGGTCCTTGGCTGCTTCTGCGGGCGATGGAAGTTCCGGTATTTTTTCTTCAAGAGGCGTGTATGCCACAAGTATGTTTCCCTGTTCATCCAGTAGCCGTACCGTGTAATCCGTATCCTTCCCGCCCTTTAAGGCTGCTGAGGTTGTATATGCCTTTTCCGGGCTGACCGCAATAGTCTCCTTAAATATCCTCTCCCCCTTAAAAAGCACCTCCAGTCCGGCCGCCGGATGTTCTGAGGTTGTATAAACCGTAATCCTGCCCCGGCCATCCGAAACCTCAAAATTAACCGCCCCATGTATGGTAGCGTTCTTAACCGCCCCGACTCCCTTATAGGGCATGAAATACTGTCTGAATACCTTTTCCTCAAAAGGCTTCAGCCATGTGAAATCCGGCTGGTTGTCCGTGAACACGCCTGTCATCAGTTCAATGTACGGGCCGTCCTCATCTGTCAGGTTCCGGTCCCATGCCTTTCCGAAATCCCCGCATCCCCAGGTCCACTGCTTCTTCCCCGGCGATACATGATGGTCCGCCACATGAAGGACGCCAGCCCCCACGCCGTAGTCATACCCTCCCACAAAGTCAAATCCTGACTTCTCAGCCATATAGGAGGTGGGAACAGGGATGTTCTTATACCTGGAAATGTCAACGCCCTCACTGTAGTCATGCTTGTAATAGACCCCGGTAGCTATGGGGAACCTGGACACATCCCTTTTTCCATGGTCCATGACCGCATGGACATCCGGCGGAAAGATGGACTGGGTGTTGTCATTTACCGGAACAGCGGGATTGGCCCACCAGAGAAATGTCTGGGGCATATTGGTGCGGTTGTATAACTGGCCCGTTATCTCTATATACGCCTTATCCGGGTACAGGGTGAACTTGACAATCCCTTTTGTCCCATACATCTGGTCCACGTCATTGCAGAGCACGGATTTGGAACCGTCCGGGTTGTCTGAAAGCATACGGTCCACCTCCATGAAGGTGGTGGGCCTGTGATGCTGGGGCCAGTTGAATTCAATGCCTCCGCTGATCCACGGTCCCAAAAGTCCCACCAAAGCGGGCTTAATCACGTGATTGTAGTAAACAAAATCATACCCATTGGTTTTATCATAGGCCCGCTGGATACGGCCCCCAAGTTCCGGCAGTATCATGACCTTCAGGTATTTATTTTCCAAATAGACTGCCCTGTATGTCACGTCTTCTTTCTCATCATATATTTTTTCTATTACAGGATAAGGGTATACCTTGCCGCAGCTTCCCTGGTAAACCCTTTTTTCCAGAAACATGGGATTCTTATTGGGTTTCCCCACCTTGTAAGTGGGAATCACCACGGATTCCTCCCATACCTTGACTTCTCCATTCCCAATCATGTATACGCTCCTCCATGTGGTCATTAATCATATTCCATAAACATCAAATATCAAAAAACTTCCAGACCAAATATCTCAGCAACCGCCTTCATCTGGCAGGTTCTCTTACCCGTTGTCACAACCATGTGATGGGAACAGATATCCTCCATCAGTTTATATCCGTCCGGTACGCGTATCAGGCCGCCGTTGCGGCAATCAGAGCCAGGATACTGAACATACTCCTCCAGCACTGCTTTTTCCACAAACAGGCCGTTAAAATCAGAACGGAGTTTGCACAGGGTAATATCCCCTGTTTCCACCTCAGCATCAACCACAATGGAGTTTTCCCCCACTATGTTCCAGGAATGCCACCCCAAAACCGGCGGGCGCAGGGTCCATTTCTTTGCCATTGCCTGGGCCACACAGCCAAGATAACCGCAGTGTACCAGAAGGGCATGGTCATCCGGATCCGCCACATCAGGGAACTCCTGGATTTTTTCATGGGAAAGGGCGGGCATGCCTGACAGGAAGGGATAGATGTTTGTGGTGAACAGGGAACAGTCAATGGTGTTTCCTATGAGATATTCCGTCATAAGGGAGGATGTATCGCTTTCGCATACCCAGAAAATCCCCCGGTCCTGATACAGGAGGCTCCAGGCAAGGCAGGGTGTTGTCTCGCTGAAGAATCCCTCATTCAGGCAGTTGGCGCCGCAGCCCACCACGTCCCCCTCCGCATCCACCTCGTCGCGGATTGCCATGAACAGCTTGATTGCAGACAGGACCGGGCGCTCATAGGGGACCTCCTCATGGAAATCCCAGCGTTCCATCTCCTCCCTGGCCGCATCGTCAGGAATAAGCCTGGCCTTTTCCCCAAGGGCCTTATATGATTTATGTACAATGGTGATACCGAATTTCTCTTTCATGTCGCGGATACACTCATCATTCCACCAATAAAATATCTTAAACTGTTCCGGGATCAGTCCCTCTCCCTTTGAATCGTGGAATACCAGGAACTTCTGGTGTTTCATATCACGCTTAAGGGCCAGGGCCTTAAATACGGTTTTCGCCAGCTCCACACTGTGGGGGTTGAATACCTGAAGGCCCTTCTGCTTCATATACGCCACTGCTTCCCAGTCAAACATCAGCGATACCCCCACCGTGGTGGTAAGCACGATGGACGGCACATGGATGGTCCTTAACAGCTTGTCCATTTCCGTATATACATTGGTCCACATAACCGGGAACAGCACAGCATCCACATCCTCAGGCAGTTCATCGCCAGCCGTCCGCGGCTCCAGAAAGCTCACTTCCTCCTGATATATTTCCTTTAAAGCATCCAATATCCTGTAAAATTCCTTTTCGTCCGCATCCTGGAAACGCAGCGGCACGATATTCGCCTTCATCTTCCTCATTACGGTTTCCTCCTTGCTATGATGATTACTTATAGAACCTTGCAATACTCAACTTTTTCCCCGCCAGGGGAGTACACCAGGAAATATGCAAATCCATTTTCCCAAAATTCCGGCACCTGTTCGATTCCTTCTATGATTTCCATACCGCATACCTTTGCCTCTTCAAATTCCGTTTCCAGGTCCTCCACCTCATAGGCAATGTGGTCAATCCTGCCTCCATTTTTTTCTATCTCTTCTGCTTCACCGCTTCCCTTGGGACGTTCTATCAGTTCACAGAGTACCCCGCTTTCCGGGGAATATACAAAAATCACACGGCTTCCTGACGCCATGAACTCAGCCTTTTTACGGAAACCGGATTTCCCTGTGTACCATCCGGCTGCCGCATCCACATCCGGCACCAGGATTCCTATATGCTGCAAACCCTTTATCTTAACCATAAAATCCTCCTTGTTTAACCTTATTATCCTTTGACTGCTCCGGCCACGGCGCCGCCCTCAATCTTTTCCTGGAACAGCAGGTAAATGATGAGTATGGGCACGATGGACATGACGATAGCTGCGAACATGGGACCGTAGCTGGTAAAGCGCTCCCCCTGAAGGCCCAGAAGGCGGACGGAGATTGTCTTCATGGCCTTGCTGGTCAGCAGCGTGTTGGCAAACACCAGCTCATTGTATACTGCCAGAAACGCCATGATCGCGCCTGTGAATATACCCGGCTTGGCTATGGGGAATATGATCCTGAACACAATGCCGAACGTGCTGCATCCATCCATGATGGCCGCCTCATCCAGCTCCTTGCTGATACTGGTGATAAAACCAGTTATCAGATAAAAGCTCATGGGGAAATTAATTGCCGCATACAGGAAAATCATGGGCAGGTATCTGTCCCTTAAGTGAAACGTGGTAAACATGGTCACAATGGGGATCAGCATGGCATAGGGCGGGATCATCAGGCCCAGCAGATAATACAGCCGCAGGAACCCTGTACATTTTAAAAGCTTCCTTGCCACCACATATGCCGCCATGGTCACCAACAGTATGACTACCACACAGGCGCCGATGGAAAACAAAAATGAGTTGGCTACCGCCCTGATGATCTGCACATCAAAGACAGCCGAGATATAGTTCCCCCATTCCACGGCGGACGGCATGGCAAACATGGTGTTCCATATCTCATTATTATTCTTAAATGAAGATATCACCGTAAAATAAACAGGATAAATAAAAACAGCGCTGAACAATACCGCCAATATCCAGTAGATAACCTTACCTATGGAACATTTCTTCATGGCCTTACCTCCTAATCATCCTGATTGGCTTTTGCAAACAATCCGGTCAGCAGCACGCTGGCAAGGAATGACGCCACAATCAGGAATGAACCCATGGCATTGGAATAACCGTAGTTATTGTATGTAAAAGCATTCTTGTACAGCAGGGTCCCGAATACCTCAGAAGCATTTCCAGGGCCGCCTCCCGTGGTGACATAGACCATTTCAAAGGTGGTGATGGAACCGATGATGCAGTTTAAGGTAAATATCTGGAAACTGTTCTTCAGCATGGGGAATGTTATATACTGGAACTTCTGCCAGGGCGTAACCCCGTCTACCACGGCTGCTTCATAAATATCCTTCGGGATACCGGTCAGGCCCGCTGAAAATATCAGCATATTAAAACCGGCATAGGTCCATGCGTTAATAAATGTAATGGCGTAGATGGCGTATGTCTTACTGCCCAGCAGGTTTACATTGATATCATGAAATCCAATGGATTCCATAAGGGTTGCCACGGGGCCGCCCTCAGGATACAGCAGGAAATACCACATAAGCGCTATGGCTGTACGGCTGATGACCTGGGGCATGAAATAACTTGTCTTTAAAAAACGCTTTCCCCTGCCTTCTGACTGGATTACCGATGCCAGGAACAGCGAAACAGGAAGGATCAGGATAAAACCGGACAGTACAAAAATCCCAACATTGGTCAGGGCCGTAAAGAACTTCGGGTCCTTGAACAAGGCCGTATAATTCCTCAGCCCGATATACTGAAGCGGTGAATTCGGTATTCCGTTCCATTTAAAAAACGACAGGCGGAACACGGAAACCATCGGATATATGAATACACAAGAATAAAGCAGGAACGCCGGCAGGCTGAGAAGCACACACTCCATCCTGCGCCGCCTGTTTGTCACGCCATTCAAATGCGGACACCCCCTTTTGTAATTTTGACGGGAGGTTTTCCTCCCGTCATACCGTATGCCTGATATAGCTTTGCGCAGATTTTTGGACTCCGGCTACTGCATTGCATCGTAGGCCTCAACCTCGGCCTGGATGCGGTCCGCAATATCGTCTGCGGAATCGCCTGCAAATATGGTCGTGACTTCCGTCCTGACCGTATCCAAAAGGGAGGTCATGGGCGAAAACTGTTCGATTTCACCTATCATATTGGTCGCCCTGGAATAATACTCATTAAATTCCGTTGTCAATGGATCTGCTTCTATTGTCTCGTCAAATTTCACAGGGAATGTTCCGCCGCCCTGCTGTACCTCGTACAGTCCCTGCCAGTACTCCTGGGAAGTAAAGAACTTAAGCACCCTCACGGAAGCCTCATAATTGTCATCCCCTGGTTTGGCTGTCATGGACATGAAATCATCCGGTCCGCCCATCCACTCATCCTTAAATTCCGGCTTGGACTCAAAGTACGGGAATCCTTTGCATACAATGTCAGATGCATTCTCAAACTCATTTACAGTGGCAATGTTCCATGAACCTGAGAAAATGATGGCAGCCTCCCCGCTCTCCAGTTTCGCCAGCTCCCCATTGGCATCATATGCCAGGTTGTTGCTTCCAAAAATCCCTTCATCGTACCATTTTTTCATCATGTCAATTAATACAACCGTTTCCGGGCTGTTCCATGCCGTATCCCCGTTGATTAAATCTGTCTTCAGCTGGTCCCCATAATACTTCATGGAAAGCGCTGTCAGGAAATGTCCTGCCCTGTAGTTATCCTTTGCGCCAAACGCCATCGGGATATATCCATTATCAATCAGGATTGGCGCAGCCTTCTCAATTGCCTCCCAGTTTTCCGGAAGCTCCATATTCAGCTTGTCAAACAACGCCTTGTTATAGAAACAGCAGACCCCATAAGGTGCATTGGGGATTCCATAAATACCTTCCACACCATAATCACTGTAGTCCACCGGTGCAAACAGGGCATCGATATAGTCCTCAGTCCATGCCGGATCCTCATCCATTAATCCGGAAAGGTCCGCCAGCACCCCGTTCTTCACATAGTCCAGGTTTGCCGCGTATCCAAGGAAGTTAAATACCTCGATGGGGTCGCCCGCTGCAACAGATGTCTTAAATAATGTATCATGGGATTCCTCATCTGAAATGGAAACATCCTCTAAAAGAATGTCAGGATTCTCTTCCTGGAATTTTGCGACCATATCCATAAAATATTTTTCACGTACACTATCAGGATTGCTGAACCGTGTCAGGATCCTTACCTTAACCGCGTCCTTATCCGTGGCTGACGTCTGGGCCTCTGTCCCCGCAGCAGTGGTCCCGCCCGCCTGTGTGCCGGTATTGCCTGATGGATCCGCCTTTTGGCATCCTGCTAAAAGTGAGCATGCAAGCGCTGATGCAATGAGCATTCCTGTAATTTTTCTTTTCATATCCCCTTCTCCTTCATCATTGTACACATTGTATTTAACCCTTCTAAATCGCCATGGCTTTTTGTGATAAATTAATAATATACAATTATACATCAAACTTCCATGGAGTATTTTTGTACATTTTGGTAAATTTTTTATAGCAGCCCTTGCGTACAGTTATCTGATTGGTTATACTATATCCATGAATTCTTTACGGCTTCTGCCGATGTTAATAATCTTCCAGCTGTCCCGGAGGTTTTAACAGGACAGTCTTTGGTACCGCATCCGGTACTGTTTGGGCCTCTTCGGCCAGAATATCAGTGTGTTACAAATCCAGCGTGTCAGGGAATGCCTCAGAATACCTATTGAAGATGAGGGGCGTTTTTATTATAATGGAAGGAGAAGAGAATGGATAAAAGGAAGCTTCAATGGCATCCGGCGTTCTTTGCCGTGCTGCAGATTGAACTTGGAAAAGACAGGAACTACCTGAGGTTCTATGCGGAGTATAATCTGACCCGCAAACCACTGCAGATTGATGTCCTGGTGGTTAAGGAAGAATCCTGCAGGGAAATACAAAAGAACATCGGCCGTATATTCCGCCGGTATAACGTGGTTGAATATAAAGCCATGAAGGATTACGTCAATGTTAATGACTTCTACAAAGTAATGGGGTATGCATGTATCTTCCAATCCAACACGGAACGGGTTATGGAAATCCTGCCGTCAGACGTGACAGTGACGCTGGCCGGTGAGCATTTTCCCCGAAAGCTTTCAACGTATCTGAGGAATGCCTATGATGTGGATATGGAGATGGAGTATCCGGGAATCTACTATATCCGTGGCCTTTTGTTCCCAGTGCAGGTCCTGGTCATAAGGGAACTGTCAAAGGAAGATAATATGTGGCTGAGCCGGCTGAGAAGCGGACTTTCGCTGCATGAGGATATCGAGATACTGGCAAATGCATATAAAGGAATGGAACGTAATCCGTTATATGAAACAGCCATGGATTTAATCATCCGGGCAAATTGGGAAACATATCAGGAGGTGCGGGAAATGTGTGACGCTTTAATGGAATTGTTTGCAGATAAACTGGAGGAACGGGAAATACTCGGAATAGAAAAAGGCATCCAGAACGGGCTGCGCCAAGGTGTCATGAAGGGGGAATACACAAAGCTGATAACGCTGGTAATGCGGAAAGTAGGGAAGGGACAGGCAGCAGTCAAAATCGCAGAGGACCTTATGGAACCGCTGCCCGTGATTGAGGGGATATATAATCTGATACTCCATAATCCTGGAATCAGTGCAGAACAGATATATAACAAGCTTACCCATCCGGGGGATAATGGCTGATTCCCTAAGTCCGTATCCTCCTGGAATCCGAAAACTTCCTGATCTGCATAGGGGACAGCCCATACTGGCGTTTAAAGCACCGGCTGAAATAATATTCGTCATGATACCCAACCATCTCGGCAATATCCTTTACATCATATTCAGATTCCAGCAGCAGTTCCCTGGCGCCCTCCATCCTGACCATGGTAAGATACTGGACCATGGTCACGCCCATGGTCTTTTTAAATATTCCGCTCAGGTAGGAAGGCGAAACACACATGGACTCCGCAATCTGGGTCTGGGTCATCCCGGGGTCCCTGTAATTGTCCCTGATATATCCGCAGGTTTTCTCCACAACCGGCAGGCTCCTGCTTTCCAGGGAAAGCCTTATCTCCCCTTCCAGAAGAGTGTAGATCACATTCCCGCACCATTCCTCCATCTCTTCCATATCCGACATATTATCAAGCACCTGTTCCGCCCCATGACGTCCATTGAGAAGGCGCCTGATATCCAGTTCAGAAACCACACCCGCATCCACCATCTCCATGAAAAGCCGGTTCACGTTCATGACCACACATTCAAAGTTCACACAGCGGTCCGTCATTTCCTTAAAGATTCTCCGTATGATTTCCTGACAGCCCTTAAAATTGTTTTTCGTTATGTGATACTGAAGGTCCTTCAGCTCCTGATTGGGGATTTTATAATATATATTCTTCCTATCCTTTACCACCTGGTAGGAAAGGGTTTTTTCCTTCAGGATCTTAGCGTTGTTTAAAGCTGAAAAAGCTTCTGCATACGCATTCCCCATCTGTGCGGTGCCACTATGCAGAAGGCTGATACCGCACTGTACACTGCCTCCGGTATTTTTACATAAAACATCTGTCAGCTTTTCGATTTCCTGTTTCCATATGATTGTCCTTCCGTCATGGTTCGAGGAAAGGATTAAAATCATATAATCCTCATATATATCACAGACAGCCAGGCAGGGCTGATTCCCAATCACACCCCTGCAGCCTTCCTGTACGATTTCTACCTGTTTTGAAGGTTCCACATGTTCCTTCAGGAACAGATCCATGCGCAGCAGTATGATCCTGTATGCATCTTCATCACATATGCCCGCTTCCCCCAAGGACTCCCTTATAAGTTCCTCCAAATCCTGTCTGGAGGCGTCATGGAGATAATCGCTGAAGATCTTGGCCTGCAGTACCGCATCCATATAATCCTTCTTTTTCTCCAGTTCGTTAAACAGGACTGCCCGGCTGTTTTCCTTTTCGATTTTTATGTGAAGTTTCTTCAGGACCGCTATGAACTCTTCTTCATGGATGGGCTTCAGGATATAATCATAAACCCCGTATTGGATTGCCTGCTGCGCGTATTTAAAATCGCTGTGGCCTGTAAGAAAGATAATATGGGTCTGATACTGCAGTTCCCGGATTTTTTTAACCAGGTCAATCCCATTCATGCCAGGCATGGCAATATCCACAATGGCCAGGTCATATTGCTTCTGTGCAAAAAGCTCCAGGGCACCTGCCCCATCCCCTGCCTCGTCTTCAATTTCATACCCCATGGCTTCCCAATCAAATCCCAGAATAATTCGCTTCCGGATCAGCATTTCATCATCCACAACCATTACCTTGAGCATTCCCATTCCCCCTGATTTTACTATTTACCTAAAAGCGTGTTTGTAAATTCATTCCATTGCGGGAAGTTCAATCCTGATTCTGGTTCCCCGCTGCTGCCCCACGATGGATATTCCATATTCCCTGCCAAAATAAAGTTTAATCCGTTCATCCGTATTGGCCAGTCCGAAGCTCTCCATATGGAACCCCTTCTCCCTGTCCCTGTCATTTAAACAATCCATCCCAATCCCTTTTCCGTTATCGCTGATTTCCAGTATCACCTTATGATCCTCCAGCCTTCCTGCAATACAGATCATTCCTCCTGACGGCATCTGGTCAAAGCCATGATGGATGGCATTTTCCAAAATCGGCTGCAGCGTCAGCTTATTGATGCTCTGCTTTTTAACTGGTTTAGGACAGTCAATCACATACTTAAATTTATCCGGATGGCAGATTTTCATGATTTCCAGATAATTGACCGCAATATCCAATTCCTTTTCGATGGAAATAATCTCCTTGCCTTTATTCAGCACCCCTCTGTAAAAACCGGACAGAAGGCTGATGGTATGGATTGCAGTCCGTTTATCATCCATCACGATAAGGCCGCAGATACTTTCCAGGATATTATAGAAAAAGTGGGGGGTCATCTGCATCTGGATCAATGATAGCTCTGATTCCCTCTTTTCCTCCTCCTTTTCAATGATTTTTTCCATGAGCAATTCGGTTTTGTCAACCATCCGGTTGAACTCGTTGGCCAACGTGCCAATCTCCCCGCCATCCTTAACATGGACACGCTGGTTATAATCGCCTTTTCCGATATCAACGATTGTGTTGGTGATTTTACTAAGGGGCTTTGTGATGGATGCAATCAATATCCTGGATATGTACAGATTGCCAAACAGCAGCAGTATGCCTATCATTATATCGATGAATGCGTACAGCTGTACATCGCGCATGTATGTGTATGTCGGCACCTCGTCCACTATCCTCCAGCCAAATTCAGCATACTGTTTCTGAAAGAAAATATTCTTCCTGGTCTTTAATATCTGCATCCCATCCTCCGGCTGTTCCTGATTCAGACGTGCATACCAGTTCTCTGTGGCCAGGTTCCTGTAAAGCATGTGAGGCTCCCCTGCGGACAGGACGCAGTCCCCGCTTACAAGATAAATACTGCTTCCGTTTTCCATGATGGGCCTGTAAAGCTCCTTAATGGCTTCGTTGGGTATCTCCAGTTCCGCCACGCCAATCAGCTGTCCCTTGTTCTTATTGTAAACCTTGCGCAGGTAGCTGATACAGTCTTTAAAATCGTTTTCCTTTTTCTTCCTCCATGGGCTTTTATGGATAAACGCAACAGATTCATTCTTATCTGAATCCAGGAAATCCCTGACCCGTTCCTGCTGCTGCAGAAGGTATCCCTGGGATTCTATCAGACGGTCATCCGCATAGCAGTTTCCATTCAGGTCGTAAAATGCAATGGTATTGTATTCCGGCCTTTGCCCTATGGTGCTCATGATGGTGCCCTGCATCAGTTTGTATTTGCGGTATTGGACCGCGGTGTCTGATGACAGGAATTCTTCGGAATCGGACAGGAGGGTCTGGCAGCTGTCACTGACCAGAACGGACACCGCATCATTGCGGATTCCGTTAAAGAACATCTCCAGTTCCTTTTCAAGCATGGTAATGTCCTTTTCATGATCCAGCTTTGTCTTGTTGAACAGCTGGTTCTTCATGATTACGAATACGCTTCCAACAAACACCGCATTGGACAGGATGCTGAGCATGGTAATCACAATGATGATCCTCTTCGTAATGCTTTGACGGTAAAACCTGTACTTTAGCTGTTTAATCAATCCCTTCATACGCTTTCCCCCGCCTTAAATGCTGTATGTGCAGACCCCGATATTAAATCTTACTATACGGTATTTCCTGGATTTTTACAAGTCCGGGGATGGTCCCACTGCATAAGCCGGATCATAGCAGATGGTTTACGGCGGCCAAATACCATAATACCAAGCTTCACTCCTTGTCAAATAATGCCGTAATTTTTTTACGGATGACCGTTGCGCATGGTCATTAAATTGGTTATACTGTACTCATGGAATAGGTTAATCATTATAATGCTTGAGAGGAGGCATATAATATGCTTAAAGCATTTAAGTTACGGAATTATAAAAATTTCAAGGATGAAATCAGTATAAACTTTGAGGATATCGCCGGTTATCAGTTCAGTACGGATTGTATATCAGATGGTATACTTAGTAAAATGATAATTTATGGAAGAAATGCAACAGGAAAGACAAATTTAGGAAATGCAATAATGGACATAACCAAAATGTTATTTCAAATTGGATATAAAAATGAGGATATCTTTATTAATGCGGATGCAACAGAAGATTTTGCCTCTTTTTCATATTCATTTCAATTTGATAATAACGAAATCATTTATAGATACACCAGGTTTTCAAACTTTGATCTGCGCGATGAGGAGTTAATTATTGATGGGATATCTATATATAAATGCAGCTTTTACCAAGATAAATACAATTTTGATAATCTTAAATTCATTAATGCGGAAACTGCCAGTATTGGCCGTTATTTACAGTCATTGGATGATGGGAACATAACTGAAGATGTAATGGAATTCAAGTTACCATTTTTACGATGGATTATCAATAATACAGCATTAAAAAATGATTCTTTGCTGATTAAAATGTCTGAATTCATCAGACGGATGACAATGCTGAAAGTAAGCAATACCATAATGTTTGGATTCTCTAGATTTAATGACAGTTTTTTTGAATCTTTGGAAGCGAAAGACAATCTGGAGGATTTTGAGCAGTTCCTTAATACAATGGGAATTAAGTGTAAGCTGGTTTTAAAAAAGTTACCAGACGGACAGAGGGAATTATATTTCTCCCATGATAAATTAATTCCTTTTTATAAAAATGCATCAAGCGGTACTCTGGCATTAACCAATTTATATCGCAGATTTGTTTCTACCTTGAGAAGTTCCTCTTTTGTGTATTTAGATGAATTTGATGCCTTTTATCATTATGAAATGGCTGAGAATGTTATTAAATTTTTCAAAAGGAATTATCCGAAATGCCAGATAATCATGACATCCCATAATACCAACCTGATGACAAACCGATTAATGAGACCGGATTGCTTATTTATCTTATCAAGCAGTGGGACACTGACCGCTCTTTGTAATGCTACATTAAGAGAATTGCGGGAAGGTCATAATCTTGAAAAAATGTACATCGCTGGAGAATTTGAAAAATATGAATGATTATACAGGTGAAACCAGAATACGTGGTCAAAGTCTGATTATAGTGGAGGGAAAGCACGAGAAAAATGAGTTGTTTTGGCTTATTTTCAGATGCTTTCCTGAAATCCGGATTGACATCAACGATGTATGGATTTATGGTACAAACATATACATGCTTTATGATGACATTGTTAAGGAATATGGTTTGGAATGGATTGATGACGATATTGATCTGCCTTTTGTAATAAGCAAAAAGAAAAGATTGAATCCACTCCGCCATAAAGAAGATTTTACAAATATTATCTTGATTTTTGATTATGAACGTCATGATACAAACTTTTCCGAATCAAAGATTTTAGAGATGCAGAACTATTTCAGGGATGTTGCCGATACAGGAAAATTGTATATCAACTACCCAATGATTGAATCCTATCAACATCTCATTGCGTTGCCGGATTTGGATTATGCAGAGCGGAAAATACCTGTATCCCTGCAGCCGGGCGCTATGTATAAGGGACTTGTCAGGAATGAAACAGTAATTGCAAAATCAGTTGAGTTTCCTCATAAAGTTATGGAACTTTTAAGCGAACGCTTCGACATAAACAATACGGAGATTTTATATAACTGTTATAATGCGCTTCTATCCATCTCTGATTACAAGAATATTGAGGTGGTATTGCAGGAATTATTACAGGAAGTAATCAAGGATGAAAGGTTACCAACCGCAAAATATCAGTTTTTAGATATCATATCAAAACTTGGATATGCACATAGAGGAGAATCCTACTGGCAATATATGCGGGAAATCTTTCAGCAGATAATTCTACATAATATCTGTAAGGCCAACCGAATCCAGAAAGGACAGTACCAAATAGAAGAAAAAGACTATAGGGACTGTTTTGACAAAATAGATTTTATAGAGATTTTAAAAATACAGAATTCCTCTAGTAAAGATACAATAAACGGATTTATTTGGGTGCTAAATACTTGTATTTTCTTTGTTGCAGAATACAATTTTACTTTAACAATGAGATAGTATCTGATTGGGATTAGGGAGATACCCCTGTCCCAACAGATTGTAGACAAAACGCCTTTCAGAAAGCAAATTCGGAAGGCGTTTTTCCCTCTGGCTTTGCTTCATTTTTGCCACAGCGGTTTGTCCTTTCCTTAAATATTCTTTGGATGATTTCGTGATATCCTTAAAAATTGTTTTCCGTTATTCTTTCTTGACAATAACGCTTTTCCATTATAATATGGTAAATATTACTATATTTACTAATTGGAGGGTATTACAATGAAAAAAAGAACAGTCGCGTTTTTTTTAGCTGCATCACTGATTGCATCCGTATTAGGTGGATGCGCAAAGGGCAATGAGGCCGGTTCCCCGGCAGCCGCCACGCCCCAGGTCCAGGATCAGGAGACTTCTGAACCGGCACAAACCACTGCTCCCGGAGAAAGCAGCGCATCCGGCACCAGCCAGTCTGGCGCGGATACATCCAAAGACACTTCCAAGCCCGCAAAACTTCCCAACCTGCCCGACCTCACAGGCCACACCCTGATGATATACTGCGGCGCCGGAATGACAAAGCCGTTCCAGGAAATCGCCGATGCATTCAAAAACGCCACGGGGTGCGAGGTAAATGCCACCTATGCCAACGCGGGCCAGATCCAGTCACAGATAACCACTTCCGAGGAAGGAGACATGTTTGTTGCCGGCTCCGGGGATGAACTGAAGCCGGTGGAATCCTATGTAGAGAGCAAAAAAGATTTGGTTAAACATATCCCCGTCCTGGCAGTGCAGAGCGGCAATCCCAAGAATATCACGGGATTATCAGACCTGGCCGGGGATGGCGTAAGTCTTATCATGGGGGATGTGGATTCCACTCCCATCGGCAAGATTGCCAAAAAGGCCATGACCGATGCCGGTATCTTTGACCAGGTGCAGATTGAGGCAACCACGGCCACAGCGCCCCAGATGTCCACTGCCCTGGCAGCGGGCGAGGCCGATGCAGCCATTGTCTGGAAGGAGAACTGCGACGCGCAGGGCGTGGAAATCGTGGACACAAAAGACCTGGAACCATACATCAAGACCATCCCTGCCGCTTCCTTAAGCTGCGCTTCGGATAAGGACGCCCTTAATGCATTCAACCAGTACTTAAACACTGACGCCGCCAAAGAAATATGGATGAAATACGGATATGAGATTGTGGAATAGGAAACGCCGTAAACGGTTTGATTTATTCTCAGCCATAACCATCGGGACCGCGCTGCTGGTGATACTCTTCATCGGCAGCGCAATCAGCGCTGTCATGGTCAGCGGGCTTCCCTGCTTTGCCGAAACCATACGTTCAGAGGAAATCTTATCCGCTTTCCGTCTCAGCGTTGTCACTGCCAGTATATCCACTGTCATCGTAATGGCCCTGGCGCTCCCCACTGCCTACGCCCTTACACGGACAGACATGCCATTTAAACGTCTGTCCGGCCTGATGATTGAGCTTACCCTCTCCCTTCCCTATATCCTTCTGGGACTCAGCCTTCTTATCATCTTTTCTTCACCTGCCGGTAAATGGCTGAAGGAGCAAGGGTTCAAAGTGGTTTTCTCACCTGCGGGAATCGTGATGGCCCATATCCTTGTAAACCTTCCATATGCGGTCCGCTTAATCCGGACCGCCTTTGAAGGGTCGGACCAAAGGCTTGAATTCATCGCACAGACCCTGGGTGCCTCCCCTTGGAAATGCTTTCTTACCATCCTCCTTCCCCTGTGCCGGGGCAGCCTGACCAGCGCCTTCATCCTGACCTGGTCCAGGGCTTTAGGGGAATTTGGGGCAACCCTTATGCTGGTGGGCGTGACCCGTTTTAAAACCGAGACATTGCCAGGCAGCATCTATCTGAGCATCTCAACCGGGAATAATCCAACGGCCATGGCAACAGCCATGCTCATGCTGATGATTTCCGGCTGTACCCTGGCGCTGGCCCAGGTTCTTGGGAAATCCCCCTATGGACGTGAAAGGCAGGTGGGACATTAAGTGAAAGAGATCCTTATCCACAATTTTACCGTGAAGAGGGGAAGTTTTACACTGAATCCCCTGTCCCTTACCATTGAAAAAGGGGAAATCTTTGCTATACTGGGACGTACAGGGTCCGGTAAGACCGTTCTGCTGGAGGCCATAGGGGGCATGTTCCCGGGAAACGGCGGTTCTGTCCTTTATGACGGCGTTGACGTCATGGATATCCCACCCTTTAACCGCAGGCTCGGCTTTGTGTACCAGGACCACGGACTATTTCCGCATATGAAGGTTTATGACAACATCGTATACGGCCTGAAAATGCACGGCTTCTCCAAGGACGAGCAGGGCAGGAGGGCAGGCGCACTTATGGAAATGCTGTCCATAACCCATATCAGGAACCAGTATCCCGGCACCTTAAGCGGAGGGGAAAGCCAGCGCACCGCACTGGCCAGGGCGCTGGCCCTTAAACCGGAAATCCTTCTTCTGGACGAACCGTTCTCAGCCCTGGACCCTGCTACCAGGCAGCAGCTTTACCTGGAACTTAAGAAGATACATGAACGTTTCCAGTGTACCATTATCTTTGTCACCCATGATTTCACCGAGGCCCGGATGCTGGCCCACAGGGTAGGTATCCTGCTGGACGGACAGCTGAAGGCCGTGGTCTTGGCAGACAGGCTCATGGATGGACATTATAGCGATGAAGTTGAACAATTTCTTGGGAGGAATCAAAGGATATGATAGAAGATGCAATTACAGCGGATACATTTTACAGGGAATTAAAATTCAGATTCTCAGGACTGTTGGAAAAGGAGGGAATCCTTAAGGAAAGGGTGGAAATCAATACACGTTCCCTGACCCCGGAGGAAGCCATCGGGATTACTGAGCGAAGGGATTTTCCAATCATAACAGGCAAGGACGTGATGGTCCAGGCCGAATGCATGGGCGCCCTTGGGCAGGCATTTACAGATGCGCCTTCTGTTTTTAAGGGGACGCTTCAGGATATATGCGCCCTGGATATAGAGAAGGATTCCCATGACCGCGGATTGTTCATTGCCGCCCTCAACGCCGTGATGAAACACCTGGGGAAGGTGGAATGTACGGTCCACTGCCGGTGCGACGGCCCGGAGCAGTGCGCGGCGGATGCGGCGGAGTATATTTCCAGCGTATACGGACAACCCAGGATTGGACTGATTGGCTACCAACCGTCCCTGTTGGAGCGCCTGTCCGGACAATTTCCTGTGCGGGCGGCTGATTTAAGTCCTGTGAATATCGGTCAGACGCGCTACGGCGTCCTGGTAGAGGACGGAGGGATTCCCTGTGTAAGCCGGTCCATCTGCAGCTGGGCGGATCTGGTGCTTTGCACGGGAAGTACGGTCTGTAACGGAAGCATCGTGGACTTCCTTTACCTGAAGGATAAGATATTATTCTATGGGACGACCCTGGCCGGAGCCGCCGCCCTCCTTGGGCTGCCGCGGCTGTGTTTTGCCGACCGGTATCAGTGACGGCAGATGTGAATGCGACGGCCAGGCTCAGTCAACGCATATGAAACTCAAAACGATTTAAACACCGTTGTCTCAGTACCATACTTCTCCAGCCGCTCCATCTGCCCATCCCCTTTCACGGGGAATTTGCGGCCGTCATACTTTTCCAGTGTGTAAGCCTCAAACCATTTCTCAAGCCGTTGGAACAGGTCCGCCTTAATACCTCTGTACTCCGGGGCATCGAAGCAGTTGTGCTCCTCATCCGGGTCTTTTTCTAAGTCAAACAGCTCATGCGGTCCATAGGGTGTCCTGTATACCAGTTTATAGCGGTCGTCGCGGATCATCCGCACAGGGCCGTATTCCTCATATACCACCACTTCATCCCGTATCTGTTCCTTTTCTCCCCTTAGGATTGGTTTCATGCTGGTCCCGGGAAGGGAATCCATATACTGTTCCACCTGCGGGTTCACGGTATCCGTCACGTCAAGAATGGTGGGGAATAAATCGTACTGGCTTACCAGGGCCTCATTCACCTTACCTCCCCTGACCCCGGCGCCCCAGATAATGCAGGGGACTTTTACGGAACTCTCATACATATTCAGCGGGAAGGTTGCATTTCCCTTTCCCCACACGCCGTGGTGGCCTATATTAAAGCCATTGTCAGCCAGGAAAATCACCATGGTATTCTCATCCAGATGGCTGGCTTTCAGATAATCCATGATCCGGCCGATATTCCTGTCCATGGCCGTCACGCAGGTATAATAACCCTGGATGTACTCCCTGCGCTGCTTCTCATCGTCAGGCTGGGTCCTCCTGGCTTCCTGCCACGGATGGCGGGGCGGGTTGGGGATATAAGAAAACCCACAGTCATTGTAAAGGTCCCATATCTCCCTTGGCTGGTCCTCCTTGAGCCAGGGGTCATGGGGCGCCGTGTAATGGACGCTGAGATAGAAGGGCTTTTCCTTGTTGTCCTCCAAAAACCGCAGGGCGTCGTCCGTAATGATGTCCGTCACGTACCGCTCTTCTATGACCGGCTTTCCGTTCCTCATGTATTCCGGAAGCATGTAATTGGTGCCGCCCCTGGCAATGACCTCCCAGAAGGAAAAGCCTTTTTGGGATTCATAGGAATTGCCCAGATGCCATTTGCCTGCAAGGCCGCAGGTATACCCGCCCTGTTCCAGGATTTCCGTGTAACACAGATGGTCCCTCATGTAGGATACAGGCCCCCGTTCAAAATTCATGTACTTCTGGTAGGACAGGGTTTCCTCAAAGCCCACTTTTCCATCCACCTGCCTGCCTTTGCTGGCCTCGGGGTCTGCCAGGTATGGAACCGCATGGCTGTAGTCAATCTTAAATCCACGGTAGTCTTCTTTGTTGATGGCTCCGCCGCCCAGCCAGTCCAGGACACCGTGCTGGGAGGGCATTTTCCCGGTGAGGATGGATGCCCGGGCCGGCGAACACACCGGACTGGTGCAGAAAAAGTTCTCAAACCGCAGGCCCTCCCCGGCCATCCGGTCCAGCACAGGCGTATGTATTTCCGGATTCCCGTAGCTTCCCAGGCTCCAGCTGCCCTGGTCATCGCTGAGGATCATGATAATGTTCATCTTTTTTGTATCGGCCATAATATCTCTCCTTTTATATAGAAACCTCCCCGGTCAATGCATGTCCGTATATCCATTCCAGCCGTCACACCCTACGCACACACAATCAGCTGATCCATGGCCACCGGGTCGCCTGTCAGCTCCTGCTGTCTGCGGAGCATATCCCGCATCTCTTCCCTCTTAGCCCCATACTCTTTTAAAAGCGCAAGATTCTTAAGTTCGTAAGGGTCATTTTCAAGGTCATACAGTTCATCCAGCCCATGGTCCGTGCACACGTATTTCCACCGTCCGTCCGTTACCATACGCGCCATGATGGTCACACCGTAGCCGTGTCCGTAGGTTTCACACATCAGTTCCTTGCGCCAGGACTTCCTTGCATCCTCTCCCTCCTGTCCCGTGCGGGTCAGGGGAATCAGGCTTTTTCCGTCAATGGGATTGGTGAAGGCGCACATGGACACGTCCGCCATGGTGGCCGGGATGTCACAGGTAAATACCAGCTCGCTGCACCTGATTCCCGGTTCTATCACATCCTTCCACTGCATGGCCAGCGGAATCCGCATCACCTCCTGTGCCATATGGGAGTCCTTATCAAAATGCCCTCCCTGGCAGGCAATGGCGTCGCCGTGGTCCGTGCTCCAGATTATCAGGGTGTCCTCATCCAACCCCAGCTCCTTAATCTTATCCACCACCAGGCCGCCTGCCGCGTCCAGAAGGGATCCATGGGCATAGCAGTGTGCAAGGATCTGCTGCCAGTCCTCCCATGGCAGAGGGTTGGGATAAATAATGTTCTCACCATCGCCCAGGGGACGGTTGGCTTCCATTTTCAGCGTATATGGCTTGTCGTGAAGGTCGTTCCTGAAGCTGGGATATTCCTTTATATCCTCCGGCTTATACCAGTCTAAAAATTCCTGGGTGGGGAAGAAGGGCTGGTGCGGCCCCCAGAAATCCACCCTCAGGGTAAATGGCCGGTCATCCTCCCCTCCCTTCTGCCCTGCCAGCTTCTCTAGCTGTTCACAGGCCAGATTGGCCAGGAAAAACGCCTCATGTGTCTCCTTAGGCGTCACCGTCACGCCCACGGCATGTTCACCGCACCAGAAATCCTCGCACTGGTAAAGCTTTCCCTCCTCAAGCTTGGGGAAATAATGCTTCTTATCGTAGTCGTCCTGGGTAAACACCCGCTCTATCCTGTGCTGGGCCCTTGGAAGTCCGCGGCGTTTCAGGTAATCATCATATTCCTGGGTGTTGTAGGGGTTGCCGTATCCGGTTTCGGATAAGCCCTCGCAGTGATGGTCATAAGCACAGCCCGGGCCTGCGTGCCATTTTCCGAAATAGTAGTTCTTATAGCCCCCGGCCGCCAGGTTATCCAGGTATACCTCATGTTTGTACTCCGGGTCATTTTCATTATGCACCTGGCCATGGGTATGGGGATATAGCCCGGTCAGCATGCTGCGCCTGGCCGGTCCGCACATGGGCGATACACAGTAGGTGTTGGTGAACTCAGCGCCTTCGGCCGCAAACTTCTCAAAACAGGGACGTTTTGGTCCTTGGCTTCCATTTTGGCCATGGCCGTAAAAAGCCTGATGGTCATTTAAGATATATACAATATTGGGTCTTCTGCTCACAATTATCTGCTCCTTAGAATTTATATTTATTCTTTAAAAATGGTTTGGCCAGCGCCTGGGGATTGGTAGCCGTTACAGAGTCCATGGCCAGTATCAGGATGCCCACCACAAAGGGGATGGTCTGGATTAACTCCGGCGGGAAATGGAAGGCATTGTTCATCTGAAGCTGGAGCTGCAGCGCGTCAAAGAACCCGAACAGCAGGGCGATGAGCACGATGCGCTTTGGCTCCCACCTTCCCATCTTCACGGCAATGACAGCCAGCATACCTTTTCCATTGGTCATATCCTCCATGAAAATGTTCAGCTGTCCGATGGACATATAGGCTCCTGCCAGTCCTGCCAGGGCGCCGCAGAGCATCACGCAGCCCATGCGTATCTTCCATATATCGATGCCGGCCGTCACCGCTGTCTGGGGGTCATCCCCAATGGCGGTCATGCGGAGTCCGGCCGTTGTATATTTCACCACATACCAGGAAACAGCCACCAGGGCAATGGTGATATATGCGATTGGGGAAAACTGCTGTAAGAAACCGCCGATTCCCGGTATTCCCTTTAAAACAGGCGTTGTCTGGATGGATGCCACGGCGGGGGACAGGCCGGTCCCAAAAAGGCTCCTGCAGCAAAAGGAGGTAAGCCCTGCCGCCAGCATGTTAAGCCCCAGGCCGCTGATGTTCTGGTATCCGCCAAACTCCACGCAGATAAGCCCATGGGCAAATCCCACCGCCAGGCCGCCAAGCAGGCCGCACAGGACCCCCAGCCAGGGACTTCCGGTGAGATAGGTCCCTGCTACCGCGCCAAAGGCGCCGGATATCATCATTCCTTCCGCGCCCAGGTTCATGACGCCGGATTTTTCACAGTACATGTTTCCGATTCCGCAGATGACAATGGGGATTGCCAGGCGCAGAAGGGATATCAGCATTACGGTTACGATGGAGTTCATGCTTTTTCCTCCTTTCTCCTGCCGGCCCTGGACAGTTGGAAACGGATCAGGGACTCACATGCAATCAGGACCACCAGGGTTCCCTGGATAACGGTTATGATTTCAGTGGAAACGCCTACCTGGGTCTGCATTTTCATGGCCCCCACACGCAGTGCGCCAAAGAGCAGCGCTCCCGCAATCACCCCAATGGGGTTTCCGCCCGTCAAAAGGGCGATGGGGATGCCGTCAAAGCCATAGCCGGGCGAAAAGCTGTCATACATCCTGTGATAATTCCCCAGGATTTCCACTCCCCCTGCCAGGCCGCCCAGGGCGCCGCTCAGTAAAAGGGCCGCCGTCATATAGAATGTCACCTTAATCCCGGAATAACGCGCGGCCTGACGGTTGGCGCCGCACATCTTAAGCTCGTAGCCAATGCTGGTCTTGTTGATGAACAGCCACATAAGGAACGCCACTGCGAACACAATCAGGATTCCAATGGAAAGCTTGTTGGGTTTTGTGATGATATAGGGCAGGAATGCGCTTTCTTCCACCATCTCGGTAGAACTGACCGTTGCATTCTTTCCTGCAAATGGTCCCACGATCAGATATGTAATCACAAGGCTGGCTATGTTGTTCATCATGATTCCCATCACCATCAGGTTGGTGCCGCGCTTTACGAAAAGCAGGGTGGGGAGCAGGGCGTAGGCGGCCCCGAACAGCATCCCCGATAAAAGACAGACCGGTATATGGATGACCGCCGGAAGTCCCTTTAAGAAAATGCCCGGCAGCACGCTGCCAAATGCCCCGAATATCAGCTGCCCCTCGATACCGATATTGAAAATGCCCGCTTTCTTGGAAAGGGCCACTGCAAATCCTGCAAATGCAATGGGAACCGCTTTATTGATTGTGTTGATTAAGCTGGCTTTCGTCCCAAAGGCGCCTGCAAAAAGGTGGTAGAACGCCGCCACGGGGTTAAAGCCCGCCGACAATATCAGCACCGAGGCAAACAGAAAGGCCATGCATATAATGACCAATGGCGTCAGTACATTTGCCATTATTTCCTTTTTTCCTTTATTCATCTTCTGCCATCCTTCCTCCTGCCATTAAGAGGCCGATTTCCTCCCTGGTGGCCTGGTTTCCCGGAAGGATTTTCATGATTTCCCCATCATGCATGACTGCAATCCGGTCTGAAAGCATCATGACCTCGTCCAGTTCCAGGGAAACCAGCAGCACGGCCTTGCCTGAATTCCTGGCATCCACCAGGGTTTTGTGGATCAGTTCAATGGCGCCGATATCCACGCCTCTGGTGGGCTGGTCCGCAATGATCAGGCTGCCTGCATGGCTGACCTCCCTTGCCACGATGATCTTCTGCTGGTTGCCCCCGGACAGTCCCTGGGCCAGAAGCTGCATGTCCGCGGGCCGGATATCAAATTCCTTTATCTTCTCTTCCACATCGCGGCTGACCGCCTTTTCATTGAAGAAACATCCCTTCTGGTTATATTCCTTCTCCCTCTGATAGCCCAGGATCAGGTTATCCCTTATGTTCTGGCTTAGGGCAAGCCCATGCCTGTGGCGGTCCTGGGGAATGAAGCCCACGCCCTGTTTCCTGATGTCGGAGACAGCATGTCCCGTAATCTCCTGCCCTTTCAGCAGGACCTGTCCCGCCGACGGTTTCAGGACGCCTGTTATGACCTCGGTCAGTTCCTTCTGGCCGCTGTTGTCAATGCCTGCGATTCCAAGGATTTCCCCTTTACAGACATTCAGGTTAATATCCTTCAGCTTTTCCTTCTGTCCATTGTGGTAAGAAACGCCTCTCAGTTCCAGGATATCCTCTCTGGACATGACCTCTTTCTTACCGCCGCCCAGACTGACGCTTCTGCCCACCATCATTTCCGTAATCTCTTCCGCGGTGGTCTCCTGTGTCTTCACGGTACCAATCCATTTTCCCTGTCTTAACACGGTTACCCGGTCGCTGGAATCAATGACTTCCTGAAGCTTGTGGGTAATGATGATGATTGTCTTCCCCATGGCCTTCAGCTTCTGAAGCATCCGTCCCAGCTCGTCAATCTCCTGGGGCGTGAGGACTGCCGTCGGCTCATCCAGGATTAATATGTCCGCCCTTCGGTACAGGGCCTTTATGATTTCCACCCTCTGCTGCATTCCCAGGGAAATGTCCGCCACCCGGCTGTCCACATCCAGCTTCATGTCGTACTGCCTGCACAGTTCCAGGACCTCCTCCCTGGCCTTTCCATGGCTGTAACGGATTCCTTTGTGAGGCTCTTGGCCCAGTACAATATTATCCGTAACCGTAAGCCTTGGGATCAGCATAAAATGCTGGTGTACCATCCCCACCCCGGCCGCCATTGCATCGATGGCTGAGTGGAATACCTTCTTCTCCCCATTGATGTGGATGGTACCCTCCGTGGGGATGTAAAGACCGTAAAGAATGTTCATTAATGTGGATTTTCCTGCCCCATTTTCCCCTACCAGGGCAAGGATTTCTCCTTTTTCCACTGAAAAATCCACCTTGTCATTGGCAACCACCTTGCCGAAGCGCATGGTGATTCCCTTCATATCAACTGCAGGATCCATGTATGTTCCCCCTTGCTATGAGCGTTAAATGTCCTTACTTCCCAAATGCATGAAAGCTGTCCTCGTTGGACGGAGGAACGATTTCCCCGCTTACAATCTTTCCCTGTATCTCTTCCAGCTGTGTTTTGATGTCCCCTGGCACTTCCTCTTCATGGAGCGGGTTATACTTGATACCCACAGCGCCTTCCTTCAGCCCAAACTGCCGGATACCGCCCTCAAGGCCGCCCTCGTAAAATTCCATGCATACATCGTAGATTGGATTGCCGGTAAGCTTTACCTGGGATGCAATGATGGAATCTGACAGGTTAAACTGGCCTGCCGCACCCCCGATTGCGTAGACGCCTTCCCCAACCGACTCCGCTGCCTGGTAAACGCCCATCCCGGCCCCGCCAGCAAATGCCTGCACCAGCTTCATCCCATTGTTGTAAAGCTGGAGCGCGATTTCCTTGCCCTTCGCAACATCGGTAAAATTGCCCACATATACAACGATCGCTTCTCCTCCTACATATTCAGCCCCTGCCGTAAAACCGTATTGGGAACGCTCCAGGTCCGGGTTCCTCATGCCCCCGATGAAGGCCGCCTTGTTACCGCCTCCCAGTTCCTGGTTCATCAGGACATTAAATGCGCCTGTCAGGAATGCGGCTTCCTCAGGACGGCAGCGGAGGCTGGTGACATTGTCCTGGCCGTCCACAGTGCCGTCCACGATTACAAAGTGGCTGTCCGGGAACTCAGGCGCCAGTGCCTCGTAAATCTCCGACGTAAAGGAGGTCGCATCTATGATCAGGTCATACCCCTCCTGTGCAAAGGTACGGGCGTTGATCTCGTGGTCCTGCAGCTCCGGCGCTTCCACGGTGGTAACCTTTATGCCGGTCTTTGCCTCAAACTCCTGGATACCCCGGTAGCTCTCATCATTGGCGGCATTGTCCCCCAGCCGGTCCACGATGAACGCGGCCTGGATGTCCGTTCCGCCTGCGCCGGATGTTTCCTGCGCCTTTACCTCGCCGTTCCCGCTGCCGGAACAGGCGGTCGTCATGACCATGGCGGCGGCTGTAAGTAACCCCATTGTAAGTAAACCTATTACGTTTTTATGTAAATGTCCCTTCATCATATGGCTTCTCCTTCTCTGTGTGCTATAGCTACTTCTTCATACTGAATTTTTCTTTAGCTGTATCTTCTTCAATCCCATCATCTGCAAATTACATATTCTCTGTTTATCCGGTTTCCAATTCCCCGCGCCAGGATTACTCCATATTAAACTTCGACAGCAATAAAATCATTTCAAACTCCAGTTCCGCCGCTTCCTTCCTGCCCGCCAGGTTCTTCTGCGCATCCTGTTTCAGGTCGTAAAGCTCCAGCATGTTCCCGCTTTCGTCAAACACTGCCTTGGCATCCCCGGAAAGGATCAGGATGTTGCCCTCATACCTGCACTGAAGATACCTGCCTTCTTCCAGCAGTGAGGTGAGCAGGGATTTAAAATGCCCCTCATCATACCATTTATCCTGTTTTTCTTCGGCCACGGCCAGCGATATTTCCATTATCTTCACTCCAGGTCACCACCTTCCATAAAACTTTCGCATCTTCTGCGTATCATCTGGATCTGTGCAGAAGTCACCACAATATTTCCCCTGACCACATTTAAAAGCCCCTGGTCCTTCATCTCATTCAGCGCCCGGTACAATGTCCTGGTGCTGACGCCAATATCATCTGCAATATACATGTTCTTTACGTCCACCGTGCACTCATTTCCCCCAGTGTGATATTCCTCCCAGTACCGGATGATATACAGCATCAGCTTTTCCCCGGTGGTGTGGAACAGGATATGGTCTGAGCGGTAGGAGGCCCTGGACAGCTTTGCACAGATATTTTTAATGATTTCCAGCCCCAGCTCTCCGTTTTCCTTCAGGCTTTTAACAAAATAATTGGTGTCTATCTCCAATACGATACAGGGTTCAAGGGCCAGGTTGGTGGAAAGGCTTGCCTTCCTTGGATTCACTGCCCGGTCAACGCCCAGGAACTCCGGCGCCTTCTTCCTGGACAGGAGATTTGTCTTGCCCTGTTCAGAGGAACGAAGTTCATAAAAGGAACCTGTGATGATGTAATAAACCCGCTTAATGATGACATCCTCCGTGGTTATATATCCTCCCTTTGGCACAAACCTTGCGCGGATGAACTCATTCAGATACGGCTTTATCATTTCCAGGTCCAGGGTTCCCCTGCTGCTCTCCTGGTTTACCAGCTGTATCACGTTTAATAAAGTACTGTCTGTCTTTTCACGCATCGTATTCTCTCCTTAGACTTCCATATGGCCATATATTCAAGTTCTTAAGTTCAAATCATTACGTTGTCTTAAGCATAGCGGACTTTATGCCATTTTGCTATGACACGTGTCATAGTAAATGATTTTTATGCAAATTATTGAATTTATCTGGTATTCTTTGTGCATATTGCACTTTACGTGCCTGCTTCCCGTGGTTGGTTTGCTATGACACATGTCACATAAACCTTTATCAGATTCAAACCTGTTCCTGAAAAGGTCCTTTGTTGAATCAGCCTTACGATATTTTTGGTACTTTTTCATTGGCAAACTGATTACACCAATCCATACTTTTATATATGGATATTTCTTATATTAAACTGCTTTTATTACTTGAACAATTATCGGCATTGGGATTTATTGGAGTATATAGAGGAAATGATTCCACAAAGATTGAATGAGACAGGCCCCGGCACTTAATTCGGGCAGCATCATGACAATATAATATATTTACCTGGGGAACCGATGGGGCGATATGTCCAGCCGCCTACTCATACAAAAGAAAGGGGCTGGTGCTCATGTATGTTACATATGGCGATTTATTTACCTTTGTAATCATGCTATGTGCAGTAATAACTCCTGTTTACATGCATAAAAAATAGCGTCCTTCACTTCGGTTCTTGTTTTTGTGGATAGGTACTCCTTGCAAAACCCCCGGGCAAAATGCTATAGTATAGTGAGGTTTGCATGTGAAAGGAGACATATCATGGTATCTTTGCCAGGAACCGGGGAAACCGTATCAGGATTCACCGTGACTGAACTTGGATTCATACACATGCTGGGTGCCCGGACCGTGGAGTTTTACCACGCCCGCAGCGGCGCCCGGCTTTTATTTATACAGAACGATGACCCGGAACTGGGGTTTAACCTGATTTACAGGACGCCTCAGTTTGACGAGACCGACACCAACCACATACTGGAACACCTCCTTTTGTCCTCCTGCCGCAAGTATCCCAGCCGGGATATTTTCTTTGACATGGACAGCAAGAGCTATTCCACCTTCATGAACGGGCTTACGGATAATACATATACCTGTTACCCCATATGTACGCTGAGCCAGGAACAGCTCATAAAACTGGTGGATGTGTATCTGTGCTGCATGGAGGAGCCGGATGCGCTGAAGGAGAGGAATTTCTATCTGCGGGAGGCGCTGCGTCTGGAGCTGGAAGACCCGGAGGGTCCCCTGTCCATGCAGGGCACTGTACTCAGCGAGGACTGGGGCCATCTCACGGACCTTCAGGAAAATGCCGACAGCTTCACGGCAAAAGCCCTGTATCCGGGACTTCCCTCTTCCAATCTCCTTGGAAGACTTCATCTCCATTACAGGGAACTTACATTTGAACTTGTGAAAGAGGCATTTAACCGATGCTATGACTACTCTAACTGCCTGATGGTGCTTTACGGGGATATGGATTACCGGGCAGTGCTTGAATTCCTTGACCTGGAACACCTGTCCCATTATACAGGTACGCACCGCTCCCTGTTATCTGCCATGGACCAGATGCCCGTCCCAGGCAAACGTTCCCTTACCGCTGAAAGTCCTGCCTACTCGGACAGTCCCAGGGAACAGGCCTCCATCATTGACTATGCCATCGACCTTACAGGCAGCAGCCAGGAGGAATTGATATATTGGGATTTATTTACAGACATTCTGGACAGCGACACCTCTCCATGGCACCGGTGCGCAAGGGAAGCCGGAATCAACAACGTGATGGAGGTATATCTGGACCTTCTCCTGCCCGGCCCGTCCCTGCGGTTCCGTCTGAGGAATGGGGATGAGGAACAGAAGGAGGCGTTCTGCCGTACCATCCAGTCCGCACTGCAGGAAATCAGCGCCCATGGCGTTGCCCATGAACTGTACCAGGCAGCCATGAAGGAAAACAGGCTAAGCGATGCATTAACCAGGGAAGGTTCCCATCTGGGCTTTAACATTTCCGAGGAAATCGGAAGGTATTGGAGCCAGACAGGCAAAACAGACTATTTCCAGCTCTACGAAACGGCCTCCCGCAGATTCGCCGGTGACAACAGCCAGGACATCCTTAAAATGCTGGCTTCCCGGGCGCTTACCCCTGAAACCAGCGCCGTTGTCGTAACGGTTCCCTGCCCCGGAATGGCAGAAGCACTGGAGGAAGAAAAGGAACAATACCTGAAGGAAACATTGGATTCCATGTCCATGGATGAACGGCGCCGCCTGTGTAAGGACACGGAGTCCTTCCGTCAGTGGAATTCCCTGGACTGGGGCAATATGGATTTCCTCATACATCCAAAAGACCTTCCGGCCCCTGGGCCGGGTGCTCCTTTTCAAAAAAGGGAATTTGGGACCATAACCAGCTACACTGCTCCCTCCAGCGTGGATGCGGTCGGAAGCTACCAGATATACTTTGATTTAAGCCTTATCCCCCGGGATGAGCTTAAATTCCTGTCCCTGTATCAGATGCTGCTGACGGAGCTGGATACAAGCCGGTATACAGTGGAGCAGCAAAAGACCCTGGAACAGGAATACCTCCACGACTGCACCTTTGACGAACTCTATCTGGATTCTGCGGCCGGAGCCGACAGCCGTCCCATGATGACCGTGTTCTGGTACGGACTCACCGCGGACTTTGCCGAAAGCCTGGATTTCCTCCTGGATATTATAGGCGGAGGGGAATACGATGACATTCCCACCATACTGCGTATCCTTGAAAAATATCTCCCTGATTACGACCTGTCCCGGGCTGATATGGCATCCTCCCTGTCCTTCAGCCTGGCGGAAGGCTATATCAGGCAGGAGTGCAGGTTCAGGAACCTGCTCAACAGTCAGGACGTTTATTATTTCCTGAAAGATGTGGCCAGCAAACTGAGGGAGGAACCGGAATACGCCGGAAAGGTAACAGACACACTGCGACATATTTCCACTGCCATATTATCCGGAAGCCGTTTCACATTCATGGCCTCCGCAAACCCGGATGCCTTAGGGGAAGTGGAACAGGAAGCCATAAGACAGCTGGGTATGCTTGGAAGAGATTATGATACCAGACTTGAAAGAGAACATGATACCAAACAGTCAGATACCGCCAGGCCCACGGCAAACAAGGATTCCTGTCATACCACGCAGGCCCGGTACACGGCCTTCATCCTGCCGCCCCAAAAGCAGAAACTGGCCATATGCGTGGACGCCCCTGCCCAGGAAACCCGCATGATGGGGGATTTCCGTGGAAATCCCGGTTTTAAAGGCAGGCATCTTCCCTTCCTCATGGCGTGTGCGGACAAATACCTGAAGCCTGCCATACGCTATCAGGGCGGGGCGTATGACAGCGGGATTGACTTCTACATTCCGGCCGGATATTTTACCTTGTGGAGCACCGCTGACCCTGAAGTCGGATCCACCCTGGAGCTGTTCTCCAATACCGGAAAGGCGCTTATGGACATTTCCCTGACACAACAGGACCTGGACGGCTATATCCTGAGCGCCTACGCCCAGGCCCTGCCGCCTGCCGGAACCCTGAATAACCGCATGCGGTACATGCGCCGGGCCATGGCTGGAATTGACACGGATCAGATTAACTTTATGATTGCAGACATTAAAAATGCCCGGCTGGAGCACCAGGCCGAGGCATCGCAGATCATCCATGACTTACTGGAACAGGGGCCGATTGTGACAGTGGGAAATGAACGGGCAATACAAAGGAGTGCTGGGTGTTTTGATGAAATCATCGCCTACCGGCCATAGACCAGGGACTATCCTTCCCTTCTTTTAAAGTACTCCCTGGGCGCCACCCCATACTCCTTCTTAAAACACCGGTAGTAATTAGAATAATCCCCAAACCCGCACTGCTGGCTGGCGCTTATGAAAGAAACGCCGTTCTTAATCATATCTTCTGCCGCATTTAACCGCAGGTGCAGGATATATTGATAAATGGTCATGCCGGATATCTCCTTAAACCAGTGCATGAAGTAATACCTGTTCATATAGAAATATTCCGACAGCTGTGCAACTGTAATCTGCTGGTCCATATGATCCCTGAAATACTGGTCCACCAGCGCCATGATCCCCATCTCTTTGTTATCCCTGCTGAAGGTGAATATCTGTGGGTCATGATTATGTTTATTCACCTCCACAAAGAATTCGGCCAGGTAACAGCGTCCCAGAACCTGTTTCCCATAGATATCCCCACTGTCATTCAATCCGATTAACTGCTCCAACAGCAGGCGCAGTTTGGAATGGATGGCATGGGGATAATGATACACGCGGAAATTATCATTTGTAAAACATTCGCATAAATCCACCCCGCCGACAGACAATTCCCGCAGCACATCCGGGGACACCTGAAGGGCCAGCCGCTCATATGGAATGGACAGATCCAGCATCTTAGGAAAATGCTCCTGATGGCGGTTGATGAACAGGAAGTCGCCAGGCTGCAGATAAAAAGCAGACCCGGCCGTACTGTACACTATCCTTCCCGATATCAAAAGGTACATTTCAAAAAAATCATGGGAGTGGCTATAGATATTCTGGTTACTGACATCAGAATACACCATGACACGGTAGTCACAGTCCAAATGATATGAGTGTGTTAAAAATGGACGTGTCTTTAATTTCATACCTTAAAATCCCCCTCTTTATTATCTAATTTAACATTAAATCCCAATAAACACAACAAAATATTATGAATATTCAATAATCACAATAGCACTTATCACAATGTATTCCGCATTAATAACTATGGGAAAGGATACCTGCATTTGTTATAATTATGACAAACAAAATGATAAGGTTTCAAAGGAGGACATTTATGAGAAAAGCAGCATTATTGACACTATCAGTTGTAATGGCAGCATCCATGATGGCCGGGTGTTCATCCAAACCAGCGCAGACTCAGGCAGCCTCAGAGCAGACCGGGGCAGCGCAGGCCGGACAGGAGGAGGAAGCGCCAAAAACGAAAACAAAAACGGATAGCAGCAAGGTTTACGAACTGCGCACCTCATCCAATCAGGCCCAGACAGGAACCATTGGCCGCGCACTGGAATTCTTCTGTAAGACAGTGGAGGAAAAATCAGGCGGCAGGATTAAGACCACAGCCAACTTCGGCAATGAACTTGGAAGCCAGTCCGAGCAGGTTGAAATGTGCCAGGCGGGAGCGCTCGAGATGGTAGCCGCCGCGCCGGGGACCGGCCCTGGAGTATGGGTGCCCGAACTGCAGATGTTTGAATTCCCGTTCCTGTTTAAGGATAACGGGGAATACCGCAAGGTAATCAAAGCCATGGAGCCGGAAGTTTCCAAGAGACTGGAACAGCATGGATTCATTGCCTGCGGCGGACAGTCCATGGGCGCCAGGGACATGCTTACTGTTACTCCTGTCACTAAGCTGGAGGATATGAAGGGACTGAAGATGAGAGGCCCTAACAATGTATACATATCCATGTTTGACTGTCTGGGCGCATCCGGAACCACCATGGACTGGAATGAGGTCTACACTGCCCTTCAGACAAAGGTAATGGATGGTATGGAAGCCTCCCCATCCATGATTAACTCCATGAAGTTCCAGGACAATGCTAAAAATCTGGCTGTCACCAACCACTGTATGGCATGTATCATGTATTTCTTCAACAAGGACTGGTATGATGCGCTTCCAGAAGACCTTCAGCAGATTATCATGGAATCCGTGGAAGAGACGGTTGCCTACCAGGCCCGGATTGATGATGAGGATAATGACAAGGCGCTGGAGGACATGAAAGCAGAAGGCGTTGTCATCACGGAGATTGCGGATATTGACAAGTGGAAGGAAGCATGCGCTCCTATGCTTGAAGAATATAGGGCAAAGGGCGATAACTGGAACACCTTTATTGATATGATTCTTGAAGCGCAGAAGTAAAATCCCGATTGCCGTCCAGCCAGAGCATCCATACTCTGCTGCGCGGCAATTTTCATAAGGAGACAGGACATGTTTAAAAAGATATATTGGATTCTGGATAAAATCCGCTCCATGGTAATCATAGGCATGCTGGGGTATATCGTAATCCTGAGTTTTGTACAGATAGTACTCAGATATTTTACTTCCGCAGACTTAAAGCCCTTTGCCTGGGGCGATGAAATCATACGTCTTATGGCTGTCTGGGTGGCATTTCTGGCAGCCAGCGTGGGGGTAAAGCAGGAATCACACCTAAGCGTCCAGTTTTTCCTGGACCGTTTCCTGACGCCGGCCCAGCTGCGCATTGTAAAGAAATGCGCCATCTTTGTGGTCATGGCCGCCCTGGCGTCCGTCACATATGCCGGTACCATGCATGTGATGAAAAATACCACCAACATGCTACAGAATCTTCCTGGTGTAACCATTGCCTGGTTTTATGCATCCATACCGGTGGGATGTTCCTACCTGATGCTGGAATATGGCATCCTGCTGTTTGCCAGGGAAGACAAAGAAAAACACACTGAGAAGGAAGGGGTGGTGGGGAAATGATCCAGGCCTTGCTTGTATTTCTGGTTCTGCTTTTTTTCATATTTCTGGGATTTCCAATTTTTATGTCCACATTGATAACAGCAATCATATTTATCGTGGCTATGGATATCCCGTTCTCATTGGTAATCATCCGTATGTTCGGAAGCGTGAATTCATTTTCCCTGATGGCTATTCCATTCTTCATTCTGGCGGGCAATATCATGATGAAAGCGCAGATTACCGATAAACTGGTGGATTTTGCCAATGCGGCAGTGGGGCAGTTCAAAGGGGGCCTTGGCTATGTGAATATCCTGACCTCCATGCTGTTTGGCGGTATCCAGGGTTCCGGGGCGGCAGATGCATCCGCAATCGGAGGAATGCTGATTCCCGCCATGGAAAAACAGGGCTATGACAAGGATTACGCGGTTGCAGTAACAGCCGGTTCCTCCATGTTAAGCCCAATCATACCGCCTAGTATTGCCATGATCCTCTACTCCTTCTATACAGAAACACCGGTGGCAAAATTGTTTTTAGGCGGCCTGGTTCCGGGTATCCTGATAGGAATCCTGCAATGCAGCGTGAATTATGTATCCTACAGGAAGAGAGGATACAATATACCCATTGAAACGTTTTCACTGAAACATTTCCTTAAAACATTCTGGAATTCCCTGGGAGCCTTAATCATGCCGCTCATCATACTGCTGGGTATTGTATTTGGTATCGTAACGCCCACGGAGTCAGGTGTCCTGGCCATAGCCTACGGACTGGTATACGGCTTCTTCGTATCCAGGAAGCTTAAAATCAGCGACCTCCCCCGAATCATCATAGATTCTGCCGTCACAACAGCGGTAGTATTCATGACCATCTCAGCAGCCGGAGTCCTTGCCAATGTTCTGGTCCGTATGCAGCTGCAGCAGGAAGTGCTGGACTTTGCAGTCAACACCCTTGCCAATCCATACCTGGCAACCTTGTTCTTAATCATTGTATTCATAATCCTGGGCTGTTTCCTGGATCCTACCATCCTCATTGCCATGTTCGCAGGAATCGTGGTATCCGTGGGCAATGCCTTTGGCTTCGACCCAATACATTACGGCGTCATCATGGTGGTTGTCATGCAGATTGGTGCCATCACCCCGCCGGTAGGCACATTCCTCTTCATTGCCTGCGGCGTGGCCGGACTGCCTCTGGAAAAGAGTGTAAAACCATTGATGCCATATATTCTGGTCATCCTGGTTTCCGTGGCCCTGATGGTATTCCTGCCAGGCATAGTTACATTTTTACCTGGACTTTTGAACTAAAGGAGGATGGACATGCAGATAAAAGCAGATGGGCAGAACTATGCACCCAAGGGAATTTCCTCCCCTGTATGCGGTAAAGGAGAATTTCCGGTAGGGGTAATCGGGCTGGACCACGGCCATATATATGGCATGAGCAACGGACTGACCGAGGCCGGGGCCACGATAGATAAGGTATATGACTCCAACAAAGAGAAGCTGGATGAATACTGCCGCCGGTATCCAGGAGCAAAGCCGGCCGCCTCACCGGAAGAGATACTGGACGATGACAGGATAAAAATGATTGTTTCCGCCTCAATCCCATCGGAACGCTGTGACCTGGGATTAAAGGCCATGTCCAGGGGAAAGGATTATTTCACGGACAAACCTCCTCTCATAAACCTGGAACAGCTGGAACTTGCCAAGGCGGCCGTAAGGAAATATAACAGAAAATATGCGGTGTACTATAGCGAGAGACGCCATGTGGAAGCCGCGGTATATGCGGAGAAACTGCTATCAGAAAATGCCATTGGCCGCGTCATCAACATCATGGGCTGGGGCCCCCACCGCGCATCTGTGTCCACACGTCCGGATTGGTTCTTTGACAAATCCAGGTATGGAGGTATTCTTGTGGATATCGGCTGCCATCAGATTGAACAGATCCTCATCTATGCCGGCGCCAGGGACGCGGTGGTGGAAAAAAGCAGGGTGGCAAACTATGGACATAAAAATACGCCTGGTTTTGAGGATTTCGGGGATATGATGCTGACCTGTGATAATGGAACCACAGCATATTCCAGGCTGGATTGGTTCACACCTGACGGTCTGGGTGCCTGGGGCGATGGGAGGACCCTGATTATCGGAACAGACGGATACATAGAGATACGCAAGTACCTGGACGTGGCAAATGACCGGGAAGGAGATCACATTTACCTTGTGAATCACGAGGGGGAGCGCCATATCAAAGCAGCAGGCCTTATTGGATTTCCTTTTTTTGGAAGGTTAATCAGGGACTGTCTAGACAGGACCCATACGGCCTTTGACCAGGAGATAGAATTCAAGGCCATCGAGCTGGCTGTCAAAGCCGAGCTTTCGGCCGAAAAAATTGAGGGGTGAAGCAGATGTTAGGAATCGCAATTGTTGGAGCCGGAGCCATTGCAGGCATTCACATGGATGCGTACAAGGAATTCGGAAAAGACTGCGAAATCAGGGCAGTCTGTGATATCTATGAGGATAAGGCAGCAGTGCTGCTGGAGAAAAAGGGGATAAAAGGAGCCAGTGTCTATAAAAACCTGGAAGAGGCCATCCAGGCCAAAGGCACAGGGGAGAGCGGGATTCACATCGTATCCATCTGTCTGCCGCCATCACTGCACTGTGAGGAAACAATCAAGGCCCTGAACAGCGGCTGCCATGTATTAGTGGAAAAGCCAATGGCCGGTTCACTGGAAGAATGTGACCGCATGCTGGAAGCTGCCGGAAAGAATGCACGTTTGCTGAGCGTTGTGTGTCAGAACCGCTTCAAGACTCCCATGCAGAGAATCCACCAGATGATTAAGACCGGGGAAGGCGGCCGTATAACCCATGCAACCGTCAATTCCCTGTGGTGGAGGGGTGAGAACTACTATGACCTGTGGTGGAGGGGCACTTGGGAAAGCGAGGGAGGAGGCTGTTTCACCAGCCATTCCGTACACCACATCGACCTTCTCCAATGGATGATGGGTATGCCAGATTCAGTCATGGCATGCATGAAAAATGTGGGACATCACAACTCTGAACTGGAGGATGTGGGAGTCGCCGTGTTCAACTATCCCCATGCCATGGCCCAGATTACCACATCCATCGTAGACCATGGTGAGAAACAGGAACTGATTTTCCAGACAGATAAAGGGAAGCTCAGCATCCCCTGGGAACCCGCCTCCTCCAGGGCCATGCCCAATGGATTCCCGGAAGAAGACAGGTCTGCACTGGAACAGTTGGAACGCGCCTATCATGCCATTCCTGAGATGAAACGTGAGGGCCATGCAGCCCAGATTGAGAATTTCATCCATGCCATAAAGGGAGAGGAGGAACTTCTTACCAGCGGTGAGGAGGGCCGCAAGGCAATTGAACTGATCGCGGCTATCTATAAATCCTCTGTATTGGAACGTCCGGTCAGCCTTCCACTAACCCCGGATGACGCCTTCTACCGCAAATCCACCATGGTTCCGGCAATGCCGCATTTCTTTGATAAGACGAAAAACGTGGAGAATTTTGAACAGATAGAGATTACCTTGGGGCGGGATGTCGGGAAATAATGAAGGATGAAATGCTTTTAAGCTATATGAAACGCCGCCTGCCAGGAATTTTTCCCGGACAGGCGGCGTTTTACATATCATTCTTTTTTATTATAACTGAACCACAAAATCCTCAGATGCCTCGCCGTTCACCACATAGTAGGCCGCATTCTGCTCTGGTGAAATATAAAGCTCCAGGGTCTTGATTTCAACATCCTTGTGGGCCACCAGATAGGCCTCCTCGGCTTTCTGAAGGACATCCTTAGCCATTATCTGCTTTCCTGCAAACTCCACAACCACGGTTCTGCCTGCCTCATGGGTGGTGTTCTTCTCCTCAGCCACACAAGCAGTGTTCTTCTGTCCGGACGCGCTGACAGCGCCCTTCTCCCCAGCAGCGCACACGGCGCTTACTTCCTTAACTGCCTGCACTGTCTCCGCTGTATCCACTTTTGCTGCAGCCGCAGCTGTATTCCTTCTTGGTCTTGCCATTCCGTTTCCTCTTTTCGTTTATACATTTTCTATGAAAATTATACGGCCTATCCCCAATATCTGTCAATGACGCGGATATGCAAATTGAGGTTGGTTATGTGTGGATTTCTGGTAGCATTAACGGTTTACTTTTTAATTCGCATGCTGGTTGTACGGCATTTTAGTGAATGAATAGTTATTCATGCAGCTATACTGCCGCTGATTGAATGCAGCGTAATAGATACAAAAATACCGCGGCCCGGATACTTCCCACCCAGGCCACGGCATTCCCGCAATATCCATACAGTAACATCAATCACCCAATTCCGCCATACACAATCCCAAGAATAAACACAATCACGGCCAGCGGCACGTACACATATTTAGACAGCGGGCCAAAGTAGCTTCCAAGCGGCTTTTCCCGGCCTTCCTTCAGTTCCTTGGCTATTTCCCCAAATCCCAGCACATAATAGATGGATACCGCGCCCAGCACGGCGCCAAATGGCACCACTATGATTGTGATGAAATCCATCCAGGAACCTACGTTAGGCTCAGCTTCCAGGAAAATGCCCACCAGCAGCGCAATCCCGCTGCAAAGGGCAACCGCCGTCTTCCTGGACAGGCGGAACCTGGTCTGCCAGGATTCGCTGACCGCCTCAAACATGTTAATCAGGCTTGTGATACCAGCAAAGGCCACGGACAGGAAGAACAGGCCTGCAAACAGACGGCCCATGGGCATCTGCCGGAACACATTGGGCAGGGTGATGAACATAAGGGGCGGACCTGCATTGGGCTTGATCCCAAAGGCAAATACAGCCGGCATGATGGCCAGCGCCGCCATCATGGCCGCAACCGTATCAAAAAAGGCTGTGCGGATGGACGCCTTCGGTATGTCCTCCGACTTAGACAGATATGTTCCATAGACAATCATGCCTGACCCGGTAATGGACAGTGAGAAAAATGCCTGTCCCATGGCCATGACCCAGGTATCCACCTTAAGTAAATCACTCCAGTCCGGTGTGAACAGGAACTTATATCCCTCCACCGCGCCCGGAAGGAATGCCACGCGGATAGCCAGAACGGCAAACAGGACAAAAAAGGAAGGCATAAGAACCTTATTAATCTTCTCAATCCCCTTTGTGGCGCCAAACATCAGGATGGATGCGGCAATGATAATAACCAGCACATGCCAGGGCACGCTTCCGAAATTCCCCGTGGCCTGGCTGAAATAGGCGGCCGCATCCTCGGTCAGGATTGCCCCGGTAACCGAACCAGCCAGTGCACGGACTACCCAGCCAACGATGATTGCATATCCAATGGCGATTCCCAAGGACCCCAGCAGCGGTATCCAGCCCAGGATATAGCCCAGTCTGCTTTTTCCTATCCTGTTCCAGCAATATTCATATGCGCCCAGTGTGCCTGTCTTAGCCCGCCTGCCAATGGCGAACTCTGCAGACAGCCCCACCAGTCCAAACAGAACGATAAATAAAATATAAGGAATCAGGAATGCCCCGCCGCCATACTGTCCCACACGGTACGGGAACATCCATATGTTGCCCATTCCAACGGCAGAACCCACACATGCCAGTACAAACCCAAAACTACTGCCAAAACCGCCATTCTGGTGTACGGGTGCTGATGCAGGCCCCTTACTTCTCTGCTTAATCATAACTTCTCCTTTAGGTGTAAATTTTCATGGCCCATATCCGTTTTGGTATCCCGGATGACAGGCCATCTTTATTATAGTACCCCATTTACACCAATTAGTCAAAGCTTTAAAGTAAAAAAGCCGGTTAGCCAGGGAGATGAATATGGGTTCGACCATACCGGACAGGCCAGCTTTTCTTAAATGTTATTTTATTGACAACCCGTGGCGGCCATTGTATAATCAGGTTAGCAGAGAGGCTTCGGGGAACATTTACGTCCCAGGGCCTCTATTTGTTTTTTTACCTATATCATGGAGTTGAAAGGAGAGTAATATGAGGTATCCGCATTTATTTTCAAAGGGAAACATTGGAAATGTAACACTTAAGAACCGGATTGTCATGTGTGCCCTGGCAATGGGTGTATCGGATGACAGGCAGTGCATTGGGGAGGATTTCCTTGCCTATCTGATGGAGCGGGCCAAAGGCGGTGTTGGGCTGATTGTCCTGGAAAATACCAGGGTGGACGATGAACACGGGGTTGCTGCCCCATGGCAGGCCAGCGTTGCGCGGGATGAACAGATTGCCCCCATGGCCAGGGCTGTGGAAGCGCTCCACGGGGAGGGCGTAAAGGTATTTGCCCAGCTTCATCACCCGGGGCGTGAGACATTTTCCAACTTAAACGGCGATGAGCCTGTGTGGTCTTCCTCCTCCAAGCCCTGTGGCGTCTGTCAGCAGGAAACCCATGAGATGACAACAGCGGAAGCAGAGGCCATCATTGGCAAATTCGTGGCAGGGGCTGTGCGCGCGCAAAAGGCCGGGGTGGATGGAATCGAGCTTCACGGCGCCCACGGCTATCTGATTTCCCAGTTCTTAAGCCCTTATACGAACCAGAGGACGGACCGGTTTGGCGGCTCCTTTGAAAAGCGCCTTCAATTTGTAAAGGAAATCATCCAGGGCATCCGCAGGGAGTGCGGGAATGACTTTGTACTGGGCATCCGCCTCACGGTAGATGAACTGCTGGCGCCAAATGGCGTCCAGGAGTACCTGACCCTGGAGGATGGCGTGAAGGTATGTAAGGAACTGGAAAAAATGGGCCTGGATTTCATCAATGTCTCCAATGGCATCTATGAATCCTTCAACTCCCTGTCAGAACCCACCACCTATCCCCAGGGCTGCCGCAGCCAGCGGATCCTGGCTGTCAAAAAAGCCGTTAATATCCCGGTCATTGCAGTGAACATGGTCAAGGAACCTTGGTTTGCCGAGAAAATGCTGGAAGAGGGACTGGTGGACTTCGTGGGACTTGGACGCGCAGTGGTTGCCGACCCCCAGTGGGCCGTGAAGGCCGCCGAAGGCCGGGAGAAAGAGATTAACCGCTGTATCTCCTGTACATTCTGCTTTGAGACCTTGGTCAGCGACACCATTGCGGGAAAAGGCCCTGTAAAATGTGCGGTGAACCCAAGGGCAGGCCGGGAGCACAGGTATCCGGGCTATAAAAAAGATGGTGCGGGAAAGACGGTCGTGATAGTTGGCGCAGGGGTGGGCGGACTGGAGGCGGCGCGCGTCCTGGGTGAACGCGGCTTCCATGTTGTCATCCTGGAAAAAGAAGGACGTGTGGGCGGCCAGATTAATATAGCGGACCGTCCTCCCCACAAGGAGAAAATGGACTGGATTGTGGAATATGAGCTGTCACAGTTCAAGAAGCACGATGTACAGATAATTGTGAACACGGAAGCCGACCTGGAGCTGATTGCCTCCTATTCACCCTATGCCATCGTTTTGGCAACAGGCGGTACCCCCATTAAACCAGCCTCCATCCCTGGTTCCGGCCTGGAGGAAGCCATCACCTTTAAAGAGGTGCTCTGCAATGAAAAGGTACTGGAGGGCAAAAAAGTGACCGTCATCGGTTCTGGCGCCACCGGCCTTGAAACAGCAGAATTCCTCTGCGCCAGGGGCAATGAGGTAACAATCGTGGAAATGTTAGACACCATCGGACAGGGCGTTTATGTTCAGCACTATCTGGACGCCATGGATAAGCTCTCCAAATATGATGTTACATATAAACCAAAAACCAAGCTGCTGGAAATCAAGAAGGGCGCCGCCATATTGGAACACCTGGAGGATGGGACACAGGAGGAATATCCATCTGACTATGTGGTCCTGGCCATGGGGGTAAAGTCTGTCAATCCATTGGAAGCAGCATGTAAGGAAATATGCGGGAACGTAATGGTTGTGGGCGACGCGGGACAGCCCGGCAGGATTGAGGGTGCGGTGAGAAGCGGATTTGAAGCGGCCTACGGCCTGGAGTAAGCAGGAAGCTGACTGATATTAACCAGCGGTTCCAATTCCAAATATAATAAGTATCCGATGCCAATACTGAATTTCCGGCACCGGATACTTGTTTTTTACAGAAACAGATATTAAGTTCTTTCCATCACAACCTGCCTGTCAAGTATCCCCCTCATCATACCCGCTGCCTGCTTTAAGTCCTCCTCCCACTCTCCTCTGCCCACATCCCAGAATTCAGTCACATACCTGCGTATCCCGCATTCCCAAGCGGTCCTGATTCCATTTTCAAAATCCACATGGCCCCTTCCAAAAGGAACTTCCCTGAATACCCCAGGTTTTGTCTCCTTTAAATGCATGGCGCACAGATGGCCTTTGCCGCTGCGTATATCTTCCTCCACGCCCGTTCCATGTGTTTTCGCGGCATTGGTGATGTTACCCAAATCAGGGTAAACCGTAAGGAAACTGCTGTCAGCCATCCTGACATATTTCATGGCCTTCTCCACTGTGTTCATGAATTCGGTTTCCATTGTCTCAAATCCCAGGACGATTCCATACGCAGCAGCCATCTCCACGGATTTACATATATTTTCTGCAAACCTCTGTCTGGTATCTTCATTCCCGGCTTCATAATACACATCATATCCCGCAAGCTGGATAATCCTTATTCCCAAATCATCGGCCAGCCCGATTGCCTCTTTCATGATCTGCATTCCCCTGGCCTCTGTCTCCTTGTTGCTGCTTCCCAACGGATACTTCCTGTGCCCGCTGAGACACATGCTGCGAAATGCAATTCCCGTGTCATGCATATCCCGTATCACACCCATACGCTCACTGTTTCCCAGTTCCAGCCTGGCCAGCTTCTGGGGCGTCTCATCGATACTCAATTCCACAAAATCATATCCTGCCATCCTGGCGGCTTTCAGCTTATCCCGGAAGGGAAGCCCCATAGGTATGGCCTTTTCATAAAGCCCCAATGAATAATGTCCTAATCTGCACATCTGCCTTACACCTCTGTCACGCCACTGTTCCCTGCAACATCACATCCTGCCCCGGATTTTTGCACAGTATCCCGCCATCTATCCATGGATTGCCTCATATATCATCTTAGCCGTCCCCCGTTTATCCTCAGCCAGCATGATACCGCTTCCCACAATCACCACATCCGGTCCAAAGGATACGATATCGTCAATGAACTCCGCCTTAATCCCTCCTGATATGGACGTCCTGGCCCGCTTTATCACTGCCTTAATCCGGCTTAAATCCTTGGTGGGCGCCTGGTTCCCGCCAGCAATGGTATCATGTGAGGTATGTACGCCGATACAGTCTGCCCCCAGGGCGTCCACCTCTGCTGCACGCTGCACAATATCGTCCACGGAAATCAGGTCCACAAAACACTCTTTTCCAAATTCCCTGGCGGCCTCCACTGCCCTGGCAATCACAGAATCATTGGTGACCCCGGCTACCGTGACAATATCCGCTCCCTCCTCATATGCAATCTTGGCAATGTCATATCCTCCGTCCAGAAGTTTCATATCAGCCAGCACTTTCACGTCCGGAAATGCTTTCTTCATCTCCCTGACAGCCCTGGTTCCCTCGTTATACATAAGCGGCGTTCCCAATTCGGCGATATCCACGTATGGATAGATTTCCTCCATTACCGCCAGTGCCTCTGATAAATCCCTGCAATCAAGTGCAACCTGTAATTCCATGTCCCTTTTCTCCTTTTCATTTTAGAATATGTCTTCCCACAGACCATGAAGCGCGTTCATGGTCTTTATAAAATTGCCATATTTCCCATCATATACAGCCTTCCTGCCCTGGTTGGGCATGACCGCCTTCTTTATCTTCACGGTCCCCCCGGATGCCTCCATGAAATCGCGGTAAAAACCAGCTCCGATGGCAGCCGCAATGGCCGCTCCCTTTGCCCCCAGTTCAGCCCCGTCCACAATCTCTATGGGCAGCTGCAGGATGTCCGCGAACATCTGGAGCCATACATCGGATTTGGTGACACCGCCTGACAGCCGGATGGCCCTTGGTGTTTCCCGTGTCCTTAAAAGCCGTTCCACATGATACCGGTGAGAGAATACAACTCCCTCATAAGCTGCCCTCACCATGTGCTCCCTGGTATCCAGAGGCGACATACCAAGCCATACCCCGCGGCTTCTGCTGCTGTCCATGGAACCGTTTAAGAATGGCAGGAACACCACTTTACCCTCCTCCGGCCCTATGCCCTCCACGGCCTGGTTTAACTGATCATATACACGTTTCCCATTCCGGCTGCATTCCTCTGCTTCATCCTGGTACAGCGCCTTTATGACCCACTCCAGATTCCCTGCGGAAGTGTTGGATCCCTCCTCAATAAAGTAATATCCCGGTATACAGTATAAGGAATTAAGGCCTATGTTTTTGTCTGTAACCGGCTTCCTGCCAAGATATGCGTTAACACTGCATGTCCCTGCCATCATACACAGCTGGTCACCGGACACCATGCCCATGGCCGCAGAACACGCGTCAACGTCAAACATGCCTGCCACCACCCGTGTTCCTGCTTTAAGGCCTGTCTGTACGGCCGCCTCCTTTGTGACAGTGCCGCAGACATCGGCCGGCTGGTACAGGGGCGGCAGTTTTTCATAAACCTCGGATATTCCCAGATACTCCAGGATGCTTTTTTCATACTGTCCGGTAAACAGGTTCATGAAACTGCCTCCGGACTGGTTGCAGCAGTCCGACACAGCCTGCCCGGTCATGCGGTATACCAGGAAATCCTTCATGGAGAATACCCACCGGATTTTTTGGTAATTCCAAGGCTCATGGTCCTTCATCCAGGCCAGGATGGAAACAGGATGGGACGTATAAAGCCCCTGGCAGGTCATGGGCCGTACCTTATCCACGGTCCCATCCTCCGCCCACTGTTTTGTATACTCCCAGCTCCGGTTGTCTGAGGATGTAATGGCATTCCTGAATGCATTACCGCTGGAATCCACTGCATATACTCCTTTACCCTGTCCTGCAAAACCCACACATTCCACTTCCCCTGCAGGAACCCCGCTTTCTGCCAGCACCCGGGCAATACATCTGCAGTTAATGGCCCATAGTTCATTGAGGTCAATCTCCACACGCCCAGGCTCCGGAATCATGGTCCGGCTGGCTTCCCTTGCCAGGGATACCATGCTGCCATGTTCATCATACATGGCAGCCTTTATAAAGGTTCCTCCGTTATCCACTCCGATTACATATCTTCCCATCCTTGTCCCTCCCTATCTCACACAGATACACGGGATGTGCTTTTCTTTATATTTTTGAAAATCTGTTTTGCATTCGCTGACTGGGAGAAAACCACGATAATCAGCAGCAGCCCTGTTACAACCTGTTCCCACAACGGATTCACATAGGACTGCATGTTGAAAATGTTGTTCAGGAAGCCCAAGATCCATGCCCCGGCAAATGCTCCCATAATCTTCCCCCTGCCTCCCGTAAGGTAGATACCTCCCAGGGCGCAGGCCGCTATGGCATACATCTCATAACTGGTGCCCGCCAGGGGGTACGCCGCCTCTGTCCTGGATACCAGAAGGATTCCGGCCAGACAGGCCAGCATGCTGCACAGCATATGTGCCAGAAGCCTTGTCTTATATACATTAATACCCATCATGGTTGCAGCCTCCTCGTTCCCCCCAACTGCATAGATATTCCTGAAGGCAGACCTTTTCTTTAACAGGACCGCAAAGACAACAAAGGTCAGGATGAAAATCACCAGATAGATGCTGATATAGCGGAAAAAAATGATTTTGCCGAATGTGGCAAACCCGGGACTTATATGGACTGCCTTGTAGGTATCCCCCCGCGTCATCATCAGAAGGATTCCCTGTATGCCAAGCTGGGAGGCAATGGTCACAATCCAAGGATGAAAGCCGGCTTTTACAATCAGGGTGGCATTGATGAACCCAACGCCTGCCGCCGCTGCCATGGGTATCACGAATGCCAGCACTGCCGAATAATTGCTGAAATACAGGGACAGGAATCCGCTGAATGCAAACAAAGTGCTGACGCTTAAGTCAATGGAGCCTGACATGATGACCAGCGCCATGCCGCATGCCAAAAGGCCCCGTATGGTTGCCTGCCTCCCCACGTTGCTGATATTGTTGATGGTCAGAAAGGATTCCCCGTTCAGCAGTGTTCCTACCATCATGACAATGACAACGCCCACGATGACTCCATAACCATTGAATCTCTGTCTTATCTTTTTTAGAATACCGTTCATAGCCGCCACCTCTATTTCTTTGTTGCAACACGCTGCAGATAAACCGCCCCGAAAATCAGCAGCGCTTTGATAACAAGGGAAATTGCATAATATATGTTATTCATGTTGACCATGATCACTATCAGCTGCAGCAGCAAGGCGCCGCACAGGGTTCCTATGATATTGGGCTTTCCACCCCTCATGGGCGTTCCCCCCACAACCGTGGATGCGATTGCGTCAAACTCATAGCTCAGCCCCAGGCTGGAACCGTCCGCGCTGGAAACCATGATGCACTGTTCAATACCCGCAAGGGTCGCCAGCATGCCGCTGACCACATATGTAATCAAAATAACCGCAACCACATTGATTCCCGATATCCTGGCAGCTGTCCGGTTATCCCCCGTGGCCTCCAGATACACGCCAAAGGAAGTCTTCTCTATGACGAACAGGATGACAGCCAGGAGCACGGCCACGCAAACCACATGGATTGGCACCACACCGCCTACCCGGTAATAAGATAGGGCTGAGACCGATGAATTGTTGTAGCTGATAGGAGTGCCGCCGGATGCCACCTTGGCAATTCCCCTTAAAATATACATCATGGCCATGGTTGTTATCATGGACTCCACCTCAAACCTGGCAACCATGACGCCGCAGAAGGCCCCTGCAGCCATTCCCACCACAGCAGCCCCGGCCAGGGCAGCCACCGGATTACCTCCTGACTTCACGATAAAGGAAAAGATAACAGAACCAAGGGCCATGCCGGAACCAACGGAAATATCAATATTACCCGTGGCAATGACAAGGGTAAGTCCCATGGCAATCAGTATGACCGGCATGGACTGGATAAACAGGTTCCAGACTGTCTGTATACTAAAAAAGTTATTGGTATAAAAGCAGTTGAAGCCAAACAGCAGGAAGAAGAATATGACCGCCCCATACTTCTGGAGCACCTCTCCCAGGGATAGCTTGTTGTTTTTTACCGCCATGTTTAACCCTCCTCACTCTCAGCCGCTATCATTGCCATGATGCTCTGCTCCTTAATCTCATCCCCCGAAAGCTCACCCACATTCCGTCCGTCCCTGAGGACGATGATCCGGTCGCAGTTGCGCACCAGCTCGGACAGTTCGGAGGAAATATAAATCACGCTGATTCCCTGTGCCGCAAAGTCCAGCACCAGCTTCTCAACCTCCTGCTTGGCCCCCACATCAATTCCCCTTGTCGGTTCGTCCAGTATGATCAGTTTCGGATCCGTGGCCATCCACCTGGCAAGTATTACCTTCTGCTGGTTCCCTCCTGACAGGAAGCGTATCCTCTGCCTGTCATTGGGCGTCTTAATCTTCAATGCACTGATATAACTGCCCACCACCTTGTTCTGCAGCTTCCTATTTATCACAATCCCTCGGGATATTTTTTTCATGGATGATACTACGATATTGTTCTTCACAGACATGTAGGGAATGATTCCCTCTTCCCTTCTGTTTTCCGTACAGAATGCCATCCCCTTACTTATGGCATCCTTGGGCGATGCGATTACTGTGTCTTTTCCATTTATCTTGATGGTTCCTGCATCCATCCGGCTAAAGCCGAACAGAAGCTGGGCTGTCTCGGTCCTTCCCGAACCTAATAAACCTGCTATCCCCAGGATTTCCCCAGGTTTGATGCCAAAGGATACGTCCCTGACCTTGGGGAATTTGGCAAGATGTGAAGCCTCAATAAAATAGTCCCCTTTCATCTCCCGGACCGCCCTGGTCCTGCTTCCTTCCACAACCTTCCTGCCCACCATCCTGGTGACAAGCTCTTCCTTTGTCATGTCTGCGGTAGGAAATGTGCCCACATATTCCCCGTCCTTTAAGATGGTAATGCTCTCAGTCAGTTCAAAGACCTCGTCCAGCCGGTGGGTAATGAAAATAACGGATACCCCCTTCTCCTTCAGCTTGTTCACAATCTTAAACAGCTGGGACACCTCATTGCCATCCAGGGAAGAAGTCGGCTCGTCCAGCACCAGAAGCCTGCATTCCCTGCTTGCCGCCCTGGCAATGGAAATCATCTGCTGGGTCGCTGTGCCGAATCCATTTAACTGTTCCCTTACATCAATATCCAAGTCCAGATCCCCCAGTATCTTTTCAGCCGCGGCATACATCTTATCCCATTCAATATTTCCGGATTTATTCCTCGGATACTGCCCTAAGAAAATATTCTCAGCCACGCTCAGGTACGGAATCATGTTTAGCTCCTGATAGACCGGGCTGATACCGGCCTTCTGCGCCTTCTGCACATCCGTTATATGTACCTGCTGTCCATCCATACGGATTTCGCCTTCGTCCGCCTGATAGACACCGGTCAGTATCTTAATCAGCGTGGACTTCCCTGCCCCATTTTCTCCCATCAGCGCATGGATTTCGCCCTTCCTTACGTTAAAGTTAACCCCCTTCAGCGCATTCACGCCTGCAAAGGACTTTTTTATATTCTTCATTTCCAAAAGAAATTCCTTTTCCACAAATCCACCTCTTCCTTTTAGACAGAATAAGGGAACTACCTTCACAATCCCTGTTGTCAAAACTGTTTCCGGCAGTTCCCATATGAATCAGACCATACTGTTTTTAGAATCCTTCTACTTCATACAACTCGTCCACATTTTCGGTGGTGATTGTAGACTGATGGACAAAGTATTCTTCCTCCAGCTCATCGCCTGCAAAGTACTTGTTGATACAGTCAAAGAGGACGTCCCCGCCCTTAGGGGTACATGTGATGATGGCGCCGATTTCATCTGCCTTAATGGCGTCCAGGGCCTCTTTCTGTCCGTCTACCGCCACAATCCATACATCCTCGTTGGGTTTAAGTCCTGCCTGCTTTAATCCCAGAAGCGCTCCCAGCGCCATCTCATCTGAATGACAGTAAATCACATCGAATTTCTGTCCTGACTGGGCAACATTCTGTACAACCTCCTGGGCTGTTGCCCTGGACCACTCCCCGTTCTGCTGGATTACCTTAATGTTGCCGTGGTCAGCCACATATTCATTAAAGCCCCTGGAACGGTTCTGTGCATCGGACTGTCCCGGATTACCTGTGATTTCCAATACCGTGGTGTCCTTGTCCCCCACATGACCCACCGTCCACTCGGCGCAGCCCTGTCCCTGCTGGTACTGGTCGGAACGGATGGTTGTGATGAAGTCCTCTTTCCACTTTCCGTCCAGATACTGGGTATCCATATCAATTACCGGGATGCCGGCGCTCTTACATGCCTCAAAGGCAGGCGCCACCGCATTGGCATCCACGGGAACGATTACAATCAGGTCACATTTTTGTGCAATCAGGTCCTCCACGTCCCCAATCTGCTTCTCAATGTTGGAATCCGCATTGGTCATGATTAACTCATATCCGTTCAGTTCCGCATATTTTGTAACATCCTCAACCTCTGCAACCCTCCATGCCCCCGAGTAGGTGGATTCAGAAAATCCGATTTTCAGCTTCTTTTCCCCTCCGTCCTCCGATGCCTTTGCCCCGGTCTCCCCAGCCGGTGTTTCAGCTGCCGGTGCAGCCGTCTTCTCCTCAGACGCCTGGGCTGCTGCTTCTGTTGCCGCAGGTTTTGCGCTTTCAGTGGAGCATCCCATCAGGGATGTGGACACCAGTGTCACTGCAAGCATTGTACCCCATAACTTTTTTAACATAACTTACCTTACCTCCTGTTGTTTTTTACTGTGTTGCTTGTTTTGCTTGATAACCATATATTACAGGAGTTTCTGATTATAATAAATAAAGTTTTTTTGGCAATTATGTATTATTTTTTAGATTATATGGAAATTTTATTGACATTTGGTATAATATCCCTGAACTCGTATCATATATTTCTACATTTAAAAGAGGAAATATCTACATGAAAATAAAAAATGCGCATTCCATCAACCAAACCCTGTTCCGCTATCTGATAATCATATTCATGGTGTATGTCCTGTTCATCACAACATTTTTAAGCTACATATACAAGACCCAGATAGACTACCTCAATGACATGGAAGTAACCCGGATGTCCCTGTACTACCGCGAATCACTGGATAACCTGCTGCTGTCCTGTGAATCCCTTTGCACTTCCATTGCGAAAAATTATGACATCCAGACCATGCTGAGGACTGATATTGAACGGGAGACTACGGAATTCTACAAAGAGAAAGTGGATATCAACTGTAAAACATCTTTTTTAGTACAGTCTTATGCCGAGGAGGAGCTTCCCCTGGCCATCCTGTTAGATGACGGCAGGAAGTTTAAGTCCGGTAATTTTACATTATTGGAACATGATATCGTAGATAATCCATTTTACCAGACAGCACGCAAAGGCCCCGTCACATGGTGGCACCTTCCTAAATCAAACATATTCCGGCGGCTGGAAACAGACCTCTATGTGGTAACCATGCCCCTGGTCAACATCAGCACCAACCAGGTGAACGGGATCATTGCAATTGAACTGAACCAGACCGCCCTTAACAATGCCCTGAATTACGTATCCTCACAGCCCGCCTATTTCAGGATCACCCAGGACGGAACCCCCATCTGGCGCCTGGGAGACGAGGCACTGGCAGGGACAGGCAGTTACAGCCAGCCCTTAAGCAACGGATGGCAGCTGGAGGTTTACACACGTCCATCCAACCTGAACCTGTCATTCCCGCCTGAGCTGGTATGTATATTCATTGCGATGCTTCTCATCATCATTGTCACATTCGTATTGACTTCCCGGGGAATCTATAACAAAATTTCCTACCCCATATCAATACTTGCCACCAATATGGCCCACATTAAAATGAATACCCTTGATAAACCCATGGAGACCAACACCGAGATATCCGATATCCTTACCCTTTACTCCGGTTATAACACCATGCTCCAGCGTATCAATATGCTCATAGAGAATTCCAAGCAGGAGGAAAAGGAGATACGCAAGGCGCAGTACGCCGCCCTCCAGGCCCAGATCAATCCCCATTTTTTATACAATACCCTGGATATCATTGCATGGCAGATACGGATGAAGGATTCTGAATCCGCCCTTAATACTTTAATGGATTTCTCCACATTTTTCCGTCTGTCCCTAAACCGAGGTAAGACGCTTATCAGCCTTAAGGATGAATTTGAACATATGAGGATTTATCTGGAAATCATGAGGGTGCGCTATGACCAGGGTATTAACTATTCCATAGAAATCGATGACCCCGGGATATTGTCTTATTACTGCTCTAAACTGATACTTCAGCCGGTTGTGGAGAATTCCATCCAGCACGGTATCCTGCAGACGCCTTCACAGAGCGGGAATATCTTTGTAACTGCGGTCAGGGACGGGAATCATGTCACTATACGCATAAAGGATGACGGGATTGGGATCCCAAAAGAAAAAGTAGATGAACTGAATGCTTTCCTGTGTGATATTAATAAGCATCCGGAAAAGGACCAGGGCCTGGGATACGGCATCTTCAACATAAACAGAAGGATAAAGCTCTCCAACGGAAATGAATACGGAATCACCATAGAAAGCTGCTGCCGCCAATACACCCTGGTTACAATAAAAATACCACTGCTTGACAAGGAGGGAACTGTCATTGTTTAAAATACTCATTGCTGACGACGAGCCATTTACACGGCGCTGTATCATAAATGCACTTCCATGGGAAGAAAACGGCTTTTCCGTGGTAGCCAGCTGCAAAAACGGAAAGGAGGCATTCGAGGCCCTGGAACAATACCTGCCGGATATTGTCATCACGGATGTGCGGATGCCCATTATGGACGGCCTGGATTTATTAAAGAAAATCCAGGAATCCTATCCCCATATATGCGTGATTGTCATTAGCGGATTCGAAGAATTTGACTATGTGAAGACAGCCATGGATTATGGAGCCTATGGCTATGTGCTGAAACCCCTGAACCCGGATGAACTTCTGACCGTGGTAAAAAAGGCGGCTGCCAGCATTACGGATAAACGGAAGCTGAAGGAACTGATCATCACGGAAAAATCCATCCTCAACAGTGTCCTCAGGGGTGAATATCCGTCGGACCGTTTTCTCGGTCATACGGACCTGATTGACAGTTTGGAGAATCAATACTATACCGCCGCGCTTATGTCCCTGAACGGTTCCCAATACATGCTGGATGCGGAAATTTATTTCCAGGCAATCAAAAAACATCCCGGAGAGTTCTTTTTCCCTAATGTGAACTTCCAGCATGTCTTCCTTTTATGTCATGAGGACATTGAAAAACTATCCAATTATACGGAACGCCTGCATAAAGACCTTGAACACTACCTGTCCGGGTACACCGGATACTGCGTGGCGGTAAGCACACCACACCATGGACTGATGGGAATCCTGGAAGGCCTGAACGAGGCATCTGACACCATGAACCTGCGCTATATTGTTTCTGACAACAGGATATATTATGCCGGTCAGGAATATAATGCCAATTATGCGCTGTTTGACGACCAGATTAAGGAAATGACTTCCGCAGTCCTTTACAAAGACATCCATGGCTCCACCGCGCTTTTGGACGCCTTCCTGGCAAAAGGACAGATGAATATGTACAGTATCAAGGATTTTGCCAATCACCTGATTTACAAACTGTCAAACCACATACACACCGATGAATTCAAGGTCCAGGCCGCCTCCTATGCGGTGAAGATTTATATGAGCCATGAGATTCCCGAGATTAAGGACCGGCTGTGCGGCTTCCTTGAAAACTGTATTAAGCATCTGAATAAGGAATCCCAGTCCAACACCTCCGTCATCCTGCACGCTGCCATGGAATATATAGAAGCCAACCTGTCCAACCCCAACCTGTCCGTGGCGGATATTGCAAAGCATGTACACTTAAACGCAGCTTATTTCTCTACCCTTTTTTCCAATAACTGCAAGACAACCGTCATCAACCATATCATCCGGAAACGGATGGAACTTGCCAAGGTGAACCTGGTTGGTACGAACCTGAAGATTGCCCAGATAGCAGAACAGTCCGGATATCTGAATTCCACCTACTTCTGCCAGCTGTTCAGGAAGAACACGGGGATGTCGCCCCTGGAATACAGGAACCTGAACAAGGTCCCGCCTACGCCAGATACGTCACCAACGGAATCGTCACCACCGACAGTACCGAGGTAAGCGCAATGCTCTTCGCGGAAATGCTCCCGTCCGTTGTCCCATACTCCTTTTCCACCATCATCACCACGCTGCCCACGGGCATGGCCATGAGAAGGATGAATATGCCGTAGGACACCGGGTCCACGGGAATCATCTTCATCAGCGGGATACAGAGGGCAGGAATGACCAGCAGGCGGATGGCGGAAAGCACCAGCTGCTTTTTATCCGTCACCAGTTCCCGAAGATCGGACTGGGCCACCATGATTCCCACGGTCATCATGGACAGCGGTACTGCGGCATTGCCCACGCTGTCCACGAATGTTCCCATCACCTCCGGCACACGGATATGGAATGCAAAGATAAGGATGGCGATGGCACAGGCACCTGTCCCTATGTTAAACACCTTTTTCCATGGCAGCTCCCGCTTCTGTCCTTCAGCTGCCGGGGCATTCCCCATAGCCAGGAGGATGCCGTAGGAATAGACCAGCAGGTTATATCCCACAATATAGAATGCCACAAAGATGACTGCCTCCTCACCGTAAAGGCTGCGTACCAGCGGAATCCCCATGAATCCCAGGTTGGGGAATATCATCATCAGGCGGTAGCAGTTGACCTCTGCTGCGGAAAGCCCCATAATCCTGGCAAATACTTTGCTGAGCAGTATCAGCACAACAAAAAAGACAGCCACCAGAACCAGATTCTCCGTAACCATGGCCGTACTGTATGTAATTGTCTTGTTCAGGACCCCTGAGATTATCAGGCATGGATTAAAAATGTTGATAATTGCAGATGAAAGGCTCTTGGCGCCTTCCCTGGATACAATCCCTCTCTTATATGCGGCATAGCCGGTCAGCATCATAAGGAACAGGATCAGCATCTGCTTTGCAATAATTCCTGCATTCATTCTTATACCTTCTTCATTTACATTGATTCATCCATTGTATCTGATTCCTTACGTATTTTCAATGCATTTTCAACGGTTCGCCCAAAAACCCCCTGAAAATAGGTTGAGCCGGTAGAAAAGGCCTCCTGCCAATCCCACCGGCTTATATATATGTGCATCTATATGAAAAGCTCTGACTGCTTGTTTATGGTTAAAGTATACCTGGGATTTGTGACCTAAGTTTGACCAGTTACTAAATAGTTTATAAAGAGACTTAAGAAAATATGACATTATCTTTTGAATATCTTTTATTTTCTTTTATTGACATATAATATTATATGCTGTATAGTATAAATATATTATACGACATATAATATGACGAGACAAATAATATTTAACCAACAGAACAGAGGGGTGCTTATGATATTCAACACAGGGTCTGCACTTTTGGACGCAATCGTACTTGCTGTGGTCTCAAAGGATGCGGATGGAACATACGGATACAAGATTACCCAGGATGTGAGGTGCGCCATTGACATATCCGAATCCACCCTATATCCCGTGCTCCGGCGCCTTCAGAAGGAGGACTGCCTGGAGGTTTACGACATGGCCATTGACGGCAGGAACCGCAGATATTATAAGATTACGGAAAAAGGGAGGGTACAGCTGAATTTGTACCGGGGTGAATGGGTAACTTATTCACAGAAGATATCCCAGATATTTAAGGAGGCTAACCTATGACCAGGGATGAGTTTATGAAGGAGCTTGCGTATCTCTTACAGGATATTCAGGACGAAGACAAGGAAGACGCGCTTCAGTATTACATGGATTACTTTGATGAAGCCGGGACGGACCGTGAAGCCGATGTGGTACGGGAGCTTGGAAGTCCTGAACGGATTGCCTCCATCATCCGCTCCGATATCGCAGGAAATCTGGAGGACGGAGGTGAATTTACGGAAAGCGGCTATAAGGATGAGCGCTTCAGGGATCCCAATTATCAGGTTGTCAAGCGGTATGACCTGCCTGAGGGCAGGGAACCGGAGTGGCAGGAATCACGCCGGGATGGCAGGGAACGCCAGGATGGCTGGCAGGATAGTGTCCACGGCGCACAGGGCAACAGCTGGCGGGATAACGTCCACGGCTCACAGGGCAGCAGCTGGCAGGATAATCCCCACGGCACACAGGACAGCCACGGCAGCTGGCAGGATAATCCCCACGGCGCACAGGGAAGCCACGGCAGCTCCCGTCCCAGGACCAGCGGTCCCCTTAAGGTAATCCTGTGGATCATCCTTATCATCGTAGCCGTACCCGCACTGCTGGGCATCGGCGGAGGCGCACTGGGGATTGTGGCCGGACTGATTGGCATCCTGGTGGGTGCGCTGGTACTCATCGGTGTCCTGACCATCGCCATGCTCATAAGCGGTGTTGCCATGGTGCCCTATGGAATCGTGCATATATTCATGCACCCGTTAAACGGATTCCTCATATCAGGAACCGGCCTTATATTCCTGGGCGTGGGAGTGCTTTTACTGGCCCTTGCGGTGTTGTTTTACGGAAGGTTCATCCCTTTCCTCATACGCAGCATTGTCAATAGCCTGAACCGTCTGCTTCACGGAAGGAGGAAACCATGAAAAGATTTATCAAGATCTGCGCGCTGACCGGACTTATACTCCTGCTGGCAGGAATCGGCATCACCTCTGTATCCGCGGCCCTGGGAGGCAGGTACTCAAGCTATCTGCCCCGGCGCATCTGGTCCATGGTATGGGATGATGACGATTATATGGATCATGGATGGAATGATGATTTTTCCGATACCTGGAATTCCGGTAAAGGCTGGGTCAGCTGGACCGAGGACACCCTGCGGCCGGACGGGAATCATGACCAGGATCCCGGTGCATTTTCCTCCACAAGGAAACTGGATATAGACGTGGATAAATGCATCCTGCGCGTATATGAAAAGGAAGACATTTCCCAGATAGAAGTCAATGTAAATGATAAGTACAACGCCACCCAGTGCTACATGGATAAGGACACCCTGAAAATCAAGCGGGAACAGAAACACCGCCGGGGCGAGGATATCCGCATAGAGGTCCTGGTTCCCACGGACTATGAGTTTGATAAGATTTCCGTGGACATAGGCGCTGCCGAATGCCAGTTCAGCCAGATACACACCAACAAGCTGGATATTGACACAGGCGTGGGCGCTGTTACCTTTACCGGAACAGTGGCCGGGGATGTGGAACTGGAAACCGGGGTCGGGGATGTGACCCTGAACCTGGCCAATCCTGAACAGGATTATAATTACAGGATTGAATGCGGCGTTGGCACCATTCGGGTGGGCGGTTCCAGCTATACCATGCTGTCCCACGAAACCCATATCAACAACAACGCACCCTACAACATGGAACTGGAGTGCGGCGTTGGCTCAATAACTGTTAACTTTAGCGATAGCGTATAGATAAAGGAGAATTACCATGGAGAAAAAATTATACCGTTCCAATACGAACAAAATGCTGTGCGGGGTATGCGGCGGAATCGGGGAGTATTTTAACATTGACCCCACCATCGTGCGCCTGATATGGGCCATCTTCATCTGTTCCGGCCCCGGTATCCTGGCCTATTTCATCGCGGCCCTTATCATACCCTTGGACGAGGGTTAAGACGCTGCCTTATCCAGTCCAGTATATACTGGAACAAAAGGGGCAGGGTGATTGCCCACAGCAAATAAAATACCCTGAACTGAGGCAGGTCTTTTGGGAAATAACAATACCAAAGGTCTGCCTTATATTGTTCGAAGCTGAACCCGGAAAACAGCGGCGTATATTTGGCAAATGCCGCAAACACGGTCTTCAGGGCCATCAGCGCCATGATGTGGTGCATCATCACCGCGTATGTATGGCTTCCGAAATAGCGGACTGCCGGGCTGTCCTTCAGCGCAGCGGCCGCTGTGCGGGATACCCTGAGCCAGAATGCGGTTCCCGTGGCAGCTGTTATGTAAGGGAGGATATATCCTGTAAAACCGTTGCAGAAAGCCACGGAGTAAATCAGGGGACGCCCCCATACGGCCAGCCCCAGCTGGATGGTCATAAGGACCCCGAAGTACCATATGCCGGGCACCCGGTCCTTTTCCTCCAGCTTCTGCCTGTACAGTGTGCCCCACTGGTAACAGGGAAGCAGGAACATCATCCGTACCAGGGTCAGCCAGCCCTGCCCATACCTGCCGCTTAAGGCCAGGCTGATGCCTCCTATACCAATCCCCATATACACAGCCGTAACTGCATATTCATTCCCCGCCGCCTTCCCAAGGATACGCCGCAGGAACACATTGGCCATCTCCACCAGGAACAGGGCCGGAACAAACCAGGCAGCCAGGTTATATTCAAACTGGTGTCCTGTCATGAACGGTTCTATGAACAGGTTATACAGGTTCAGGCTTCCCCCAAAAGCAAACCCGGCCCCGTGAAGGAACTGGGTGATGATTCCATATACCAGGTTATAGACCATGTAAGGCCCCAGAAGGCGGACCGCCTTCCTCTTCGCATACGCCCTAAGACCGGCCTCACTGCCCGGCCGGAAAAAGTAGCCTGATATGAAGGCGAACAACGGCATGTGGAAGGAATAGTAGGGGAACAGGCCTCCGATATCCAGGTAGCTGTTATTTAAATGCCCGTCCACCACGAAAAACATGCCCAGGGCGGACAGGACGGCAAACTGCATGTTGATGGCATTTCCTTTTATCTGTTTCCCGGAAGCGGGAGCTGTATTTTTCATGTCCGGCATAGGTTCCTCCACTGGTATTACGGTTCCATATCATTCTTTGTAGGATAGTATAATTCATATATTACGTGAATGCAACCTGTCATGGTCACCGTGGCCCACCTCATGGTCACCGTAACTCATCCTCTCCCCTTTATCCCCTCCATGAACCGCCCGAAATCCGGGCACCGTATACTCTCCTCAATCTTCTCCTTATGGCGGTACCATTTCCCCAGGAAACTGTATATCCCATTCCTGAACTCATAGCTGCCGTCCGACACATTCATGAATATGATGACCTTCACATACTGCCGTTCCCACAAAAACGGTTCCTTTGTGAATGTCACGTGCACGAACGGGGTCAGGAAGGGGTTCTCCGCCCTTATAAGCGCAACCTGGTTCCCCAGTTCCTGACCGAACCGCTCCACATTTTCATATAATATCCTTGCCTCCCCAAAGTCCATCATCTGCATCTCGCAAAGGGTGTCAAACAGATATTCAAAGTACGTATCCGGCGTGTCCGCCTCCGCCCCAGTCACCCACAGGCTGGGGTCCATGAACTCGTCAATATTAAAGGACTCCAGGGGCAGGGATGTAAGGGCCTCCATGATATCGGAAAAGCTTTCCACGATGTTACAGCCCGTATGGATCCATCTGACATAGCCGGGAAGGAAATGCAGTGGTACGGTTGAGACAATCACCTCATTGCCGGTAAACTTCATGGACTTCAGTTCATCCACCCTGCATGTCAGGAGCGTGTTCACATAGTTTCCAAACAATGCCTGCAGTTCTGTAAAATACATCACCGACTCCGCCCTGCTGCCGGGACAAACCAGTATCAGCGTCTTGTTCTGCCGTTCCCCGTACGTGACGATACACATGTTAAAATAAACAGCCAGATAACCGAACTCATTGGAATTCACCTTAATGTCAAGTTCCTGTTCCAGCATCTGGACAGCCACATTTGCCACATCCACTGCCAGCGGGTAGTTGCAGAAGGTATCATTGAGCACCGGATTCTCAATCAGGATACGGTTCCTGCACCGCTGCGCCATACGCGGCAGGTGAAGCTTTAAGTAATGGGCCAGCTGCTCCTGCCCTGAGAAACGCAGGCCGAATTTCTCCTCTATCCTCTGAAACATCCTGCGGATCACGCAGTCAAACCGGTCATCCTCCGGCCCTGTCTCTTCCTTAAGGCTTCGGAACTGGAGCATGCAGGCCATGTTATGGATTTCTATATCAGGCATGGAAATGCCCATTGTCTCCCGCAGCCCGTCGCTGATACTGACCGCCATGTCCATGAACCGGCGGGATACCTGAAGGGAGCTGTCAAATTCCACCTCCTTCCTGAACCGGCACCTCTGGGCCGCTATGTAAATCTGGAGGGCCAGCTCCCTTACCACGGCTTCGGGATAACTGACGCACAATGCGTCCGCCCTGGACTTAAGGATGTGCTGTATCTGGCTGATCCGCTCTTCACCGGGGCCTGTACCCGGGGTCTTCTCCCATTTCCCCTCATTCCGGAAAAACAGCTCTGCCATACAGCGCCTGAGCGCTGTCTCAGTCCCCTGCAGGCGTATCCCCTTGTGGGATGCGTGGACCACCTTCAGCCCATAAAGCTCCAGCAGCCTGCGTACCTGCCTCATGTCCTGGTTTAAGGTGGAACGGCTTACATAGAGTATCTGCCTCAGTTCTTCCATGGTGATATAATAATCCAGCGCCAGCAGCTTCCCCGCAATATACTCCACCCGTTCCGGCCCGGTGTCCGGTATACGGTCAGACCGCTCATACTGCATCTGTTCCATCAGCAGGCTGAGGGGCTTTAACCCTCCTCCGTCATTGGGGGCAAGGCGGTAGCCCGCGCCCGGTTTTGACATAATGCGCACATCATAATCTTTTAAAAGTTCATTCAGCTTGGCCATATCCGTTTTAACGGTCCTCAGGCTGACACCTGTCTCCAGGGCCATTTCCCTGCTGGTAACAGGTCCTTCCCTGTCCATCAGCAGGTGCAGATACTGCTTATGACGCTTCATCAAATACATAGCCTGTTACCTTTCCGCTATTCCAGCCGGACCGGGACATCCTCCGGCAGATCGCGTATCTCAAATTCCATGTCCTGTTCCCTCAGTTTTTTTAACGCCTGCAGTTCATCCGAGGAACTCTCCCTCACGCTCCCCACGTTCACACGGACCAGCCCCTCCAGACTGGGCGCCAGCTTAAGAAGCTGGGAAAATGTCCCAGCCACCATGATGACCGGTTCCCGGGAGTTCCTGTACTGCACGGCCGCAGCCCTGGCCTCCTCCACATCCATGAACACCAGCTCTGCCTGGGAAGGGCAGGCCATGTTAAGGAGGCTCTGGGCAAAATAATCGAATCTAAGGCCATTGTCAATTAAGACAATGACCTTAGCACGTGTTGCATTTATCCACAGTAACGCTTTTTTTCCATAAAGGAAGCTGTCATCCACACGAAGAAGTCTTATCATCCGTCATACATACCTCAGGGTCTGTTTGAACCTTCATCCGCATCCAAGTAACCCGTTCACCCACACCATCTGTTCCCTTGAGCGTTCCAGCATATCCTCCATGCTCTCCCTGGATGGCATGGAACCGCTTAGGATTGTCTCTATCACAAAAGGAAGGTTAACTCCTGCAAATACCTGGAACTGTTCCCTTCCGGCCCATAGCTCCATAATCTTCTGGGTCACGCTCCCTCCCAGAAGATCCGTAAATACGATGACCGGTTCCCCGGGCGCAAAGGAGTTTAAAAGCCGCTCCATGTCCTCTGGAAATTCTGAATCTTCCATGTAGGCGCACACTGCATGAAGTCCCTCCACCTGGGTTACCAGGCGTATGGTGTCCACATATCCCAGCGCCAGCCTGCCATGGGTTGCTATTATATACTGCATATTCCGTCCCCCATGTTAAGATTCAAACCGCACATTCAGCTCTTTGCCCGCATTGTCATGATTGGCTACCACGGAACTTAACCCCATATCCCTGGCAGCAACATGGCTTAAGACCTGGAACGGGATTAGATACTCAATGGCTGTCAGGAATTCACATTCCACAAAATCACTGACAATGGAATGCCCGTCCGTCACCGGGTCATCCGGGGACGCCACCATGAAGCAGTTACGGGTATGCCTCCTGCACCACAGGACAAGCTCATCCATCCGGTCCCTCTCCGGTTCCCTGGGACACAGGAAGAACAGCACGGTCCCTTCTTTTACAGGCTGGTTCTGGCCATGCATGAACTCCTCGCACTCATAACTCATACAAGGCTTTAATGTGGTCTCCAAAAGCTTTAACCCGCCTTCCACCGCAGTGGCATAGTTGGCCCCATATCCCAGGAAGGTGAAGCTGTCAGCTTCCAGTAGGACCTGTTTATGGGCTTCATACCATGAAAGCGTGCGTTCTGCTGCCAGCGCCACACTTTGGGGCAGGGCTGCAAATGCTTCCAAATACCCGTCGTACTCACTCTTCACGATCCGTCCAAGGGCATATGCCGCTTCCACCACGCAGAGCATCAGGATGGCCATGGAAGCCACATGTCCCTTTGTCTCCGGAAAGCTCTCCTCATCCCCGCTCCGTTTCTCTATTACTATATCACACTCCCTGGCCAGTACGCCATCCCTTAAAAGCGTTGTACATATAACCGGTATTCCCATTTCCCTGGCCTTCCTGGCAACATACACCGGACCTCTGGTGCGGCCTGACTGGGCCGGGCATATGACCAGCATTTCTTCCGGACTATACATGCCGTTGACATTAAATCCGCTGTGGTTCATGAACAGGGTGGGGTAGCTTGTGGCTGCCTCCACCTTAAGAAGCTTTTCCATCATGAAGCCCACAACAACACCTGCATTATATGGGGAACCGTGGCCGCTTAGATACACCCGCTTCACCGGGTGGGTCATGAAATGCTTCACAAAATCCCCGCAGTAATACTCCCTGTTGTCCAGGATTTCCTTTATCACATCCGGCTCTGCCTTAATACAATCCATCATCGCGTTTTCATTCATATCCATATTACCTTTCTTATCACACAATCAGGAATCCTGCCGCGCCAAGGACCAGCCCCACAACAACCGTCACCAGGATGACAATGGCGGGTTTTACGTTCCTGCTTCTCATGAGCCAGGCCATGAACAGGGTGACGCCCAGGGGAAGCAGCCTTGGGAAGATGCCATCCAGGATTTCCTGTATATTGATGACTGATTCACCGATACTGAATTCCACACCGCAGGTAACCCCCACATAGGAAGCGGTCATGGCTCCGATTACCGTCAGTCCCACAATATAGGCCGCCTCTGTCAGTTTCTGCAGCAGCCCTCCTTCCTGCATGAAGCTGATGAAATTCTCGCCCAGCTTATACCCCAGTGTCAGGCCATACCAGCGCACCAGAAGATGCGGGATATTAAACATCAGCACAAACAGCACAGGACCCAGCAGATTCCCTTTCAGGGCCAGGGTTGCGCCCACGGACGCTGCCACGATACGGAAACAGCCCCAGAAAAAGGTATCCCCAATTGGCGCCAGCGGTCCCATCAGGGCCGACTTAACCGCGCTGATGGTCGGTCCCATGTTCTTATCCTGGCTTTTGGCATTCTTCTCCTCAAGGGCGGTCACGATGCCTACCACAAAGTTGGTAATCTGCACGGTCAGGTTAAAAAACTCGGTGTGCCGTTTACAGGCTTCCACATACGCCTCTTTATCATCCTTATACAGTTTCTTTAACAATTTGGTCAAGGTAAATGCAAATCCAAGGGCCTGCTGGCGCTCCGCGTTATAGGATGCCTCATGGCAGAAGGAACGCCAGAATATGGTTCTAAGGTCACTTTTCGTTACAGATATCTCTTCTACTGCCTGGTTCATCTTCTGCTCTGCCATCAAAAATCATCCTCCTCACTTACTTCATCTTTGGTTGTCATGAAACGGAATGCCGCAAATGCCACTGCCAGCACGGTAACTGCCATGATATCGACGCCAAAATACACTGCCAGTGCAAAACCTATGAAATAAAACGGAAGGAACCTCCTGTCCCACATGATATTAAGCAGCATTGCAAAACCAAGTGCGGGAAGCGCTGCCGCCACTACATCCAGGCCGCTGAGCACAGCCTGAGGCAATGCATCGACCACTGCCCCGATTGTATCTGTCCCAAGGGCCACTGCCAGGAACACGATCCCGCTGGTGATGACCGCCTTAATAATACCTGCCCCTATATGGATTGCATTAATGCCCTCAATATTACCCTCTGCCGCAAACTCGTCCACCTTATGCATTGCAAAACTGATGGCAACCTCACAGGCCGTAGCCACATATGCACAGAGGATACCGGTAGGAATGGACACGGTCAGGGCCACCGACACATCCGCGCTGCTGAGCACGGCATAGGCGGTGCCTATGATTGCGCCTGCCGCAACATCCGACGGCATGCTAAGCCCCAGATACATGATCCCCATCCATGTCAGTTCCAGCGTACCCGCCATAATAAGGCCTGTCTGCAGATCCCCAAGCACAAGGCCCGTAAGTGTGGCAGTAACCAAAGGCCTGTTTACCATTGCATCACCCAGGAACTTATTGCTGGAGTATGCAAAAAATGCTACCAATGCTACCAAAAAAGCTTGAAATACCATATATTTCCCCCTCCTTCATCTATCTGAACCATCCCCTACAGATACTTTGTAATATTAACAGATTTCTCAGTCGGCACCGTATAACAGCCAATCTCAACCCCCATGTCCAGCATTTTCTTAAAGTTCTCAATATCCTGGTCGCTGACAGCCAGATATTTGGTCAGAAGCTTCTTACCCGGCTCAGTCTTCATAAGCGCTGCGTTGAGGCTGCGCAGATACGGGACCTGTTCCGCCAGCGCAAGGGCATCGTCCGTTGTCTCCACCAGAAGTTCAATGCTGTACTTTTTAACATTCTCACTGTTTAAAAATGCAGCCGCCTCAGCAATCGGCACAATCCGTGTCTTCACAGACTTAGGCGCCGCCAGCTTAATCAGGTTCTTGCGCATATCATCCGCCGCCACCTTATCCCCGGCCACCAGAATCATGTTCGCCTTCAGCTTCTGTACCCACAACACCCCTGTCTGCCAGTGGAGCAGACGATAGTCAATGCGGAACAGCTTTACATTGTCCATAAACCTACCTTCCTTTCGATAAATTGCATAACAAATCCTGTTTACACAAGAAATTATACAGCAGTTTGTACAGTGTTTGAATTGATATTTTTTCACTAGGGATGGTGCAAATGGGTGGGATTTAAGG
>SKEY01000261.1_pt1 | contig 90860 bp, 103 predicted proteins | sample 4843871 | NCBI WGS metagenome assembly SKEY01 (sample SAMN11008797, study PRJNA524170) | human gut metagenome | biome: Human fecal sample; material: Feces; isolation source: fecal sample from pouch patient p36 | host: Homo sapiens | place: Israel: Tel-Aviv | collected 2016-12-04
TGCTGCATCAGGCTTTCGCCCATTGTGCAATATTCCCCACTGCTGCCTCCCGTAGGAGTTTGGACCGTGTCTCAGTTCCAATGTGGCCGATCACCCTCTCAGGTCGGCTACTGATCGTCGCCTTGGTGAGCCGTTACCTCACCAACTAGCTAATCAGACGCGGGTCCATCCTGTACCGCCGGAGCTTTGATAAGAAAAACATGCGAATTTCTTATGTTATCCCGTATTAGCATACCTTTCGGTATGTTATCCGTGTGTACAGGGCAGGTTACCCACGCGTTACTCACCCGTCCGCCGCTCTCTTCCGAAGAAGATCGCTCGACTTGCATGTGTTAGGCACGCCGCCAGCGTTCATCCTGAGCCAGGATCAAACTCTCAAATAAAAGTTGTTTACCTGCTCAGACTAATCATTATCTGAATATCTGGCTTGGTTTGTTGTTGGTTTTAATTCGTGTGAATTAAAGTTTTATAATTAACCTACTGTTTAATTTTCAAAGTTCTTAATCAACTTCTTCATTGTATCAAAGCTATTTTTCTTTGTCAACAACTTTTTTAGAAGTTTTCTCGCTTTCGCTTTTCAGCTTCTTGCGTTTTGTCTTGTTTCTCAAAGACAAGTAATACTTTATCACCTATTTTTCTAACCGTCAATACTTTTTTTAAAATTTTATTTTGTTTTTTATTTAAACCAACTATATTATTTCAAACTATATGTTTGTTCTGTAATGCACGAACAAAATAATTTTTACATCATTTAATAATCACACCTCAAATAATATATGAATAAATTATTTTTTCATATATTATATTGTATTTTTACATTTTTAATATAATTTCATAATTATTTTCATTTGTTTTTATATAAATTCTAAGTAATATTTTACGTATTAATTTATTTTTTTCAAATACCACTAAAAATCTAAATATATTTTCAAAATGATTTTTTATTTCTAAAATAAACAAAAATAAGAAACACTTTCTATTAAGAGTAGTGTCTCTTATTTTTTATATGTATATTTAATTATTCTCTGCAATGCCAGTTAAGTACTTTTGAATCCCCACATATATAGCCCATGCTATTTTATCTTGATATTTTGAATCAGCTAATAATTGGCTTTCCTTTTCATTAGATAGGAAACCACATTCTATTAAAATTGACGGCATCTTTGCATTCTTTAACAGATATATATCATCTCTAGGTTTAATTTTTCTATCATTATCTTCATCTACAACTCGTTTCAATTCATCTTGAACAAATTGTGCTAATTCTTTTCCATCATCTTTACCTTTTGGATAAAAAGTTTGTGCACCATAATATTTAGATTGTTCGAATGCATTTAAATGTATAGATACAAATATATCTGCATCTGATTCGTCTATTATTTTCTTTCTGTTTCTCAAGTTTTCGTTATATTTCTGTCTGGTTGTCTTATTTCCATCCTCTTCATATAGACTAACATCTTTATCTCTCGTCATAATAACTGTACCACCACTGGCTTCAATTAAATCCCTAAGCTTCTTTGTGATTTCTAGATTGATGTCTTTCTCTAAAATAGTTTTATCTTTATTCATAGCCCCTGGATCAATCCCACCATGTCCAGCATCCAACACTACTATTTTATTAGACACAGGCATATACTCCATAACATCTGCTGATGCATTTTTTACTTTAACTATTAATAAACTCGTTACTATAATAGCTATAGAAATTATTATGTACTTCCATTTTCTCATTATTATCACCCCGTACATTTATATTTTTGTAACGGTTTATATATTCCTAAAAATAAATAAGCCCTATGAATTTTAAATAATCCATAAGACTTAATATAAGAATTTGCTACCATATAATATAAAACTCAATTAAAAATCTTCCTATATTGTGTTGGTGTTTGGCTCATATATCTTTTAAATAATCTTGAAAAATAATTTACGTCATTTATTCCTATAATTCTTCCTATATCTTGTATAGGTAAAGCTGTGTCTCTAAGTAGAAATGTAGCATGCTTTATTTTTAATTTATTTATGTACTCTATTATCGAAAAACCTGTTTCTTTCTTAAATGCTCTAGTTTGAATTTATATAGTTTATAGCTTTACCAACTAGTACAGAATAATGTTTTACACTAAATTCGCTAATAGCAAAACAATAATCCATTATCATGTCATAAAAAATATTCTTAATATCTCTAATAAATCTAGCACCTTCTATCTTATCCATGTATCTTTGGAATAAGCCAGTTGCATATAAGTTTCCAAAATCCTTTTCGATTAAAAGGTCTAGCAATAGTGTATTATAATAGATAAGTTTATTTTGATATTTTCTAATGTTATAAGATTCTTCATCTATAAAATATAAATCGAAAATTTTATCTAAGATTTTTACAGAATTAACTTTACTACCTGAGCTTACACAATGTATAAGTTTTTTATCCCAACGAATACTCTCTTCAATAAACCTATAATCCAACATAGTAGTTGTAATTCTATGACTATTAACATCTTTAAAATCTTGCTTTTTTAACTTTCTTTTATATATAAACTTAAGATCAACGTTCTTATCATAAATATTATTTTTTATTACTGATATTATAGATGTCACCTTACTTTTGCTTATAAACGGTAAAGAATTATAATACCTATGTATTGATGCTATATTATTATGAGATAATCCAATTTCATCGATATCCCTTAATAAATCTTCATATCTATGTTCTGATAGATAAGGTCCAATAAACAAATAACTCTCATTTAATTTATCTAAGCATATAATTATATAGTTACCAAAATTAAAGTTATCTACAATATATACATGTTCTTCTACCATATGAATTAACATGTTTCTAAACTTATCTATCTCTTTTGTGTTATTCATAAATATAGGTAATACTGATTCTTTTAAAAAAGATAGTTCCTTATCAAGCCCTTTTATATAAAAACATCTTAAATTTAGCGTTGCATCTAACATTTCTGATATTAAACTTATTCTGTCATAAAGCATATATTTTTCTCCCCTTAAAACAATCCCTTAAATAGTCAAATTTATCTTAAATTAATATAACAATTATATATGAATCAACTTTTAAGAAACAAGAATGATTAGACAATGAAAGGGATATAAATATGGGAATTAATTTAAAAGCAAAACCATTTTATTTATCTGATGAAGATATCAAATGGGTAGAAAATACTTTAGCAAACTTAACATTAGACGAAAAAATAGGACAAGTTTTTGTTGATATGTTATGGAATAATACAGAAGAAGAAGTTGTTGAAAGAATACAAAAATATGGTATGGGTGGATTCAGATATAACAATATGTCTCCAGCTGACTTACATAAACAAAATAGAGTTATTCAAGAAAACAGCAAAATACCTGCTCTAATAGCTGCTAATATAGAAGCTGGTGGAGATGGTGGTGTTGGTGGAGGTACTCACTTCGGATACCATGTAACAATAGGTGCTACTCAAGATAAAGAAAATGCATATAAATTAGGATACTATGGCTGTAAAGAAGCTGCAGCTATAGGTTGTAACTGGACTTTTGCTCCAATAGTTGATATAAACAAAAACTGGAGAAACTGTGTTGTTTCAAGTAGATGTTTCTCAAGTGAAGCTCAACAAGTTTTAGATATGTCTAAAGAATACCTAAGAGGTGCTAAAGATGCTGGTTTAGCTAGCTGTATGAAACACTTCCCTGGTGATGGACTTGATGAAAGAGATCAACATATAGTAACTACTAACAACGATATGTCTGTTGAAGAATGGGAAGAAAACTTCGGTAAAGTTTACAGAGGTATGATAGATGCTGGTGTTGAATCAGTAATGATAGGGCATATAAGACTTCCTGAAATGTCTAGAAAATTAAGACCAGGAATAAAAGATAATGAAATAATGCCTGCTACTATAGCTCCAGAATTATTACAGGATTTATTAAGAGATGAATTAGGATTTAACGGATTAGTTATAACTGATGCAACTCATATGGTTGGTTTAACTTCTGCTATGAGAAGAGCTGAAATAATGCCTTATACTATAGCTGCTGGATGCGATATGATACTTTACTATAGAGATAAAGAAGAAGATATCGAAGCTATAAAAGAAGGTTTAGCTAATTGTGCATTAACTGAAGAAAGACTAAATGAAGCTGTTACTCGTGTATTAGCATTCAAAGCAATGTTAAAATTACATACTAAAAAAGCTGAAGGTACTTTAGTTCCTGCTGAAGAAAGTCTTTCTATTATCGGTTGTGAAGAACATAAACAAGTTGCTAAAGACATAGCTGACCAAGCTATAACTTTAGTTAAAAATACTAAAAATCAATTACCATTAACTCCACAAACTCATAAGAGAATCATGCTTTATACTGTAGAGCAAGCTGGTTTTGCTCCAAACAAAGTTGAATCTGATAAATTAAATCAAAGAGTAAAAGCTAAATTAGAAGCTCAAGGATTTGAAGTTACTTTATTTGATCCAGCTGCTGGATTAAATGGTAAACAATTATTAGCAGCAACTTCAATAAAAGAGTTCGTTGATCAATTTGATGCTGTAATGTTATTTGTTCACGTTGCTGGATTCTCTCAAAGCAATGTTAGACGTATAACTTGGGCAATGCCTATGGGTCCAGATATCCCATGGTATGTAACAGAATTACCAACAGTTTGTGTATCTGTATTCAATCCATTCCACTTAATAGATGTACCTATGGTACCAACTTATATAAATGCATACTCTGATAATGATGCAACATTAGATTTAGTTATAGAAAAAATAATGGGTAAATCTGAGTTTAAAGGTGTAAGTTCTGTAGATGCATTCTGTGGAGCTTGGGATACTCGTTTATAAGAAGACTTCAACATTGCAATATCCAATTTGTTTAATGTTTAATATAGTTTAATAAAAAAGGCAAAGTAAATGTATTTTATTACGTTACTTTGCCTTTTAATTATATTAAATACTTTATATTAAATATTAAATTTCTAAAGTAGTCTTATCTATCCAAGTATATTCTGGTCTAAGCTTCTTTATATCATCTACAAGTTTAAAAAGAGCAATGTCTTTTTCTTTACATTCTAACATCACATCAAAATCTGTATTAACTATTCTGCTATTTTCTATAAAATCTATAAATGAAGATGCATCTATATAGTCTGCATGTTTTCTATCTAGCTCTCCATCCCTCGGCGAAGAAAAATGGATTTTTGGCGGAAGTTGTTGTTTATTCCATGTACCAAAAATCTCTCCTAGCATATCATATATATTTTCACCTTCATTATTACAATTGTGATGATGGACATCTAATACCATAGGTATATCTAATTGTTTACATAAAGTAAGTGTTTCATGTGCTGTATATATCTTATCATCATTTTCAATAATAAGCCTAGTTTGTATATCATGTGGAAATGTTTTAAAATTATCAACAAAACGACTAAGTGCTGATTCTTTCCCCCCTGTTGCACCACCTACATGAATAACCATTTTTCCTATTGGATAATCCATATCTTCAAACCACTCTACCTGTCTTGATAAGTTCTTTATAGTGTTTTTTACAACTTCATCATTTGCACTATTAATTACATTAAATTGATCTGGATGTGTATCTACCCTCATATTATTTTTCTTTATCAATTTGCCTATATATTCAAAGTCCTTTTTAAATAGTTTTCTATATCCCCAGTTTGGAACATCTGGATGTGTAGTTAATGGTATTAGTGCTGATGTAAGTCTATAAAAATGTATATCATTTTCTATATTGTATCTAAGGATTTTTTCCAGACCCTCAAAATTTGAATGTGTTATAGATTTTAATTTTTCTATTTTCTTTTCTTCTGATGTTATTTTACTATATGTTTTATAAGTAACATTGCTGGAGCTTGTTACTTTTTTTCCTAATGCATTTGATATTGCAACATAGCCTAGTCTAATTTTCATATTGTATACTCCTAATATTTTTGTATTAGTTTATATAACGTTTATTAACTATTAATTCCTAATTTTTTAATATTTATAGTATATCCAACTTTTGATGTATTACTATTTTTATATCTATATAAAAATTCCATATAAACATTAGTTCATATGGAATTTCATATAATTTGATATTATTAAAATTTAAGTTACATACCTTTTTAACCTGTATATATTTTTTATATAATTTCTAAAAATTCATCTAATGTAGGATAAGAATCCATAGCCCCTTTTTTTGTTACACTTATAGCACAGTATCTATTTGAAAAATCTAAATATCTTTCTAAATCCTCTTTGTTTAATAACTTTAATTTATCTACATCTACACTATTTTTATCTAATTGATATAAAAACGAGCCTATAAATCCGTCTCCTGCTCCAGTAGTATCTTCTACTTGTGTTTTTATTCCAGGTATTGATGCTTTTGCAAATTTTGTGTATGCCTCTGCTCCATCTTTACCTTTTGTAAATATGATTAATTTGACATTACCTACAAATAATTTATCTAATTCATGCTCTATATTTGTTCCTCCAGTCACAAATTCTAATTCTTCATCAGAAATTTTTAAAATATGTGCTTTTGGTATCATTTCTAATATAGCTTCTCTTAATCTTTCTGGGGCTTTCCATAATGGAAGTCTTACATTTAAATCAAAACTTACTATTCCATTGTTATTTAATGTATATTCAATAGCTCTATCATGTGCTTGTTTCATAGGGAAATCGCCTATTGAAATAGAGCAAAAATGAAGTGCAAATATATTTTCAAACCATTCTTGTTTTATAGTATCTGCTTCAAGTAGCATATCTGCACCAGGTTTTCTATAAAAAGAAAATTCTCTGTTTTTATTTTCATCTAAAGCTACAAAAGCTAAACTCGTATTAGCTTCTGATGTTCTTGATACATATTCACAACCTATATTATATTTTCTAAATTCATCTATTATTTTATCTCCAAAAGGATCTTCACCTAATTGTGTTATCATTTTTGACTCTCCGCCTAATTTTGTAAAAGCAGCACATACATTAGCTGGTGCTCCACCTACTGCTGGTTTAAAACCATCTACTTGTTTGATTTTTTTACCTGACTCTGTAGGTATAAAATCAATTAATGCCTCTCCTATTGAAATTAATTTTTTCATTAAATTTCCACCTCTTCTATCAATTTGTATATCAAAAGCTAAAAGAGATTGACACAATATTATTATGTGACAATCTCTTTTGATTAATCATTTTTAATAATTGTATATCCTTTTAACGGATAGAAGAATACTTCACCTTTATTTTCTGTTAAGAATTCTATATTTTGATTAGATAATTTTCCATAAAGACGAGTTGTAAATACTTCTTGTCCATCATTAATAAATATTTCTAAACTTGATGTATCACTATATATAGTCAAGCTATTAACTTCATTTAATTCAACTGCTCTAATTGAGCGTCCATATCCACTTTGCTTCAGACTTAATGAAAGAACATGATTTAAATATGATAATTGAACGTCGTCTCTTATTTGTAAAACAAAATCTTGAGACTTATCAAAATCAACTTGCATTTCATAAACAACTGTATCCTTTTGTTTAATATTTTTACAGTTGGATACTATTTTTTCTAATCTTAAATTTTTCATTTCATCTAGTGGTTGTTGATAAATCTGATTGTTTTTATAAGATAAAACTCTAGGCATAGTCAAAGCATGTTGCCAACAATAATCAACAGTTGGTTGATTGTTATATTCTGCATCAGGTATTCCCATCCATGCGTATTGTATACGTCTATTTTTCTCATCTAAAAAACTTTGTGGAGCATAAATATCAAATCCTCTATCTAACTCTTTAAATTCACTTATTTTGTAAGTATTATTGTCAAAATCATAATCAACTTTAAAGTATCCAGTTTGATAAACATTAGCATAATCATAACCTCGTTGAGATATTCCTTGTGGGCATACTACTAAAAATAATTCTCCATCTAATTCAAATAAATCTGGACATTCCCACATATATCCGAAATCATCAACTTCTATACGATTATAATACTCAAAATTAATTAAGTCTTTACTCTTATATAATAACACACATCCTTGATTATCTGATGTTCTACCACCTAAAACCATATAATAATAGTTATTCTTTTTAAATATCTTTGGATCTCTAACATGCTTGGACATATCTATTGGATAGTCATCATTAGAAAGAATTAATTCCTTTTCACTAATCTTATATCCATCCTTACTTGTCATATGAATTGTATTTTGTTCACGACCAGAATTAATATAATCATAATCTTCTCTATCAGTCAACTTCACATTTCCAGTATAAAAATAGTGAATTGTTTCATCTTCTACAAAGGCAGAACCGCTATAAACACCATCCCTATCAAGAGAAATATCTGGATATAAAAATGGTTCTTCTTGATTAAAATTAATCATATCTTTGCTTGTATAATGTCCCCAAAGCTTTGTTCCCCATCCAGCTGTAAAAGGTGTATATTGAAAATAAATATGGTAGACACCGTCTTTTTGAAATAACCCATTTGGATCATTTAAAAAGCCTGTTGGAGGCATCAAATGATATTGTAATCGATAATTATCCCTTTTAACATTATCTCGCATACTTTTATGAGTCTTATATTCATTTAAGTAATCTTCTTTTGTCATCATTAGAGATTCCCACCTCCTATTTAACTACTGCAACAACATCTTTTCCTTGAGTTTGACCAGTGTATTGCATTTGTAAAGTACGTTTGTCAGCTAATTCAAATGACATCATTGTTTCCGTAGAATATCCTTTTTCTTTTACTAAATCTATATCAAATTTTAATAATAAATCTCCTTTTTTAACCTCTTGGTCAACATCAACAAATGTTTCAAATCCATCACCATCCATATTAACAGTATCAATACCACAGTGAATAAGTATACTAGAACCATCTTTCAGCTTCATTCCTATAGCATGCTTGCTTGGGAATACAATAGTTATCTTTCCATCACAAGGTGCGACAATCTCCCCATCAATTACATCTACAGCAATTCCATCACCCATACATTTTGATGCAAATGTAGCATCAGATGATTCACCTATATTTTTAACTCTTCCTTTTACAGGAGAAGTAACTTCAATATTTCCTACTTTTTCTGAAACATCATATTCACTATCTTCTACTTTAGTAGTTTTTTTGTCTTTAACTTTACCAAATATCACACAGAACACAAGACCTGTAAATAAAGCAATTATATGAGCTATTATATAATTTATATATCCATTATTAGTAGGGTCTGTAATAGCTATACCAGGTAATGCACTTGTCCCAAACCCTAATGCTGCTAAATCAGCAAAATAAACATAGGCACCTGCAATAGCTCCTCCTAAGCATCCAGCAACTAGCGGGAACTTATGACGTAAGTTAACACCAAATATAGCTGGTTCACTTATTCCGAATAAAGTTGATGCAAATGAAGGAATACATAATTCTCTAGCTTTTACATCATTCCAGTTTAATATTAAATATCCTAAAACAGCTCCACCTTGCCCCATCAATGCAACTGACATTAAAGGATTTAAGAAGTTTCTCCCTGTATCAGCAATTAACTGAGCTTCAACAGCTCCTATAATATGATGTAAACCTGTAATAACTACTATTTGTTGTAAACCTGCAAAAATCATATAACCTAACGCACCTAGATTTTCAGTCATCCAAATTAAACTTCCTGTTATTAAATTACCTAACTCTCTACCTAATGGTCCAACAACTGTGAATAATAATACTGTAGAAATAAATACTGTACATAATGGTGATAATAATAGTTTAATAAAATCAGGTACTTTTTTATCAAAGAAAATATCTAATTTAGCAACTACAAATCCCATCATTAATGCGATTATAATTCCACCTTGAAATCCTACTAATTCAATTGGGAAGCCAAAAATCCTAATAACTTCTGGAACAACACTTCCTGATCCAACTGAATATGCATTTGCTAAAGAAGAATCAAGCATTATCGCTCCAACAATCATACCTAAGATTGGTTTTCCACCATATCTCTTAGTAGCACTATAGCAAACAGCCATTGGTAAAATACTAAATATTCCATTAGCAGCTATACTTGCTAATTTATTAATTGCATATAATGTTTCATTATTTACAACAACATCCCATTTGCCTAAAACACCAGTAATCCCCATAAGTAATGCTGCAGCTAATATCCCAGGCATAATACCGATAAAAACATCTGATAAAGACTTGATTACTGTTTGTATTGGATTTTGTTTTTGAGCACTTTGAGCTTTAATATCTCCAAGCGACATATTTTCTGTATGTGTATAACGACTGAATACTTCATAAACTTCATTTACTAAACCTGCTCCAAATATTAATTGCAATTGGTTCCCAGCGATAAACACGCCTTTTACTGAATCAATATTTTCTAATTTTTCAATGTCGGCTAAATTATTATCAGTTAGCACTATACGTAATCTTGTCGCACAATGTGCAACGCCTTGAATATTATCCTCTCCACCTACGTAATTCACTATTTCTTTCGAAATGCGTAAATATTTTTCTTGTTTATTTTCTTCCATATTTTTATCCCCCTTTTGTAATATATGATATCGTTCTCACATTTCTCAAGTTCATTGTAGCACGCTACTTATATTTATGTAAAGGTTTTTTTAATTTTTTTCCACATTTTTTAATCATATAACTTCTTATGACTAACTTATAAATTTATTAAAATCTGAAATCAATTCCATATTTTATTTTGATATCCCCTTTATCTAGGTATTATCACTAATTATATATATAAATTCACTTCATTCATAGCGCCAATGGCTTCATCGCTTGCTCTAGGTAATAAGTTGTAAATTAAAAAAGCACCCAATCTCATTATCAGATTAAGTGCTTATTTTTAATTTGTTGATTCCTGAACTATTATTTCATATCCCATTTTTATATCTCTAATAATTTTGTCTCCATTTTCAATCATATTCATAATTATATTAGCAGCTTCTATTCCAGAAGTTTTATAATGAAAATGTACTGTTGTTAATTTAGGTTCTACAACCTTTGATATATTTGTATGACCAAAACCAACTATTGAAATATCTTCTGGTATTTTCTTTCCACATTCTTTTAAGTATTGCATAGCTCCAACAGCGATATTATCTGTTGCACAAAATAGTGCGTCTATATTTGGATTTTCTAAGAAAAGTTCCTTTGTTTTTAAGTAACCATCCTTCATATTAAACTTTGCTATTTTCATATTATTTTTATTGATATCTATCCCATACTCTTTTATCGCATCTATATACCCATTATATCTTCCGCTACCAGCTGATTCATCATCTAAGTTTACACCTATATATCCAGGATTTTTTCTATTATCCTTTATTAATTCTTTAGTTATATCTTTTGCTGCATTATAGTCATCATTATATATACATGAATAACCTTTTAAATATTGTCCTACTATTACTACTGGAATACTTAACTCTTGTAATAGTTTTTTATGCTGTTTAGTAAATACTGTTGCTATTAATATAATTCCATCTACCTGATTATTTTGTAAAACCTTAAGATATTCTAATTCTTTATGTTCATTGTTAAATGTATCAGCAAGGATAATTTGATATCCTTCCTTTGATAAAGCTTCATTTATACCTAAAATTTCTCTACTTATAGATTGTGAATCTAGCTTTGGTATAATAACACCTATTAACTTACTCTTTTTTGTTCTTAGTATTCTAGCTTGAGCTGATGGTATGTACCCTGTATCCTCTATTACCTTTGCAATTATATTTCTTTTTTCTTCGCTAACATATCCGTTATTTAAATATCTGGATACTGTTGCTCGTGAAACCCCCGCTAACTTTGCTATCTCATTAATATTAATTTTTTCCACACTCCCTTCTAGATTTAAAATTAATACAAAAAATATTTTTGCATCGGACTTTTTAATCACTATTAACATAGTACCAATACAAAAATATTTTTTCAATAAATCTATCCTACTAAATATAAATTCTCAAAAGTTATCCACTGTGGATAACTTTTGAGAATTTATACACATACCTACAACCATACCTATCAACATCCCAAAACTTGCTCCATATGACATAGAAAACAGTCCTGTTGTGCTTAATGCTACTCCAAGACACATTCCAATACACATCCCAGTTGCCATATTGTTATTGGTTTGATCATTTTACTTATTATTATGAGCTTCTTTTTTATCATCCATATTGGATTTATCCACAATTTCATTATCTTTTTTAGAATTTGCTTTACTAAACTTCACTGCCAAAACAGCAATTGTTAACCCCATTATAATCCAAGATAATGCAGCATAAATAAAATCTTTCATTTTAATCTCCCCTTTTAATTAAGTAAATTTATTAACTTTATAAATTATTACTTAACATCCTCTTCTATTCTCTTTATTCTATTTTCAAAGCGTCTTACTGATTTAAATACTATAAAGAATAGTATGAATAAGAATATAAATGAAAATATATTAAATTTAGAGTTGCTTATAAATATCGGTGGTAATTGCAATAGTGAAGCTATTAATTCTAAGTACATAAATGGTTTTAAAAATTTTATAATACTTTCATAATGACCTTTTAGCGATTCTTTATCAGAGTATAGTTTGAATTCATTGTTTGAAGATGTTTTTCTGCGAAGGTATACCCAATAATACCATCTACATACAACCTCTACTCCAGCTTCCTCCATAAAATCATAATAGTCTTGTTGTTCTACATTTTCTGGCATTAAATCTATTTGATATTCATATTCTCCTGGTTCACATTTTTCAAATTTATAAAATCCCAAGAAAAATTTTTTCAATGCCCATCCTTCTCTACTAAGTTTATTTAACCAGTCTTGTTCTTTTTGGTTATCTATATAATAACGAAACTTAATCATAATTATTATACCCCCATCTTTTCACCATTTTTTATTAATTCATTTAGCCTTTCCACTTCTCTCTTAAACGCCTCTACCCCTAAAGACGTTATAATGTAAGATTTTTTCTTTCTTGATTCTTTTTCTTCGCTATATAACTTTATCCATCCTTTTTCTAATAAGGAATTTATCGCACCGTATAAAGTTCCTGGACCCAAATTCACTCTTCCATCTGTCATTTCTAATACATCTTGTATTATTCCATAACCGTGATTTGGAGTTCTTAATGCTAATAATATATAATAAACCGCTTCTGTCAGTGGTGCTTCTTTTACCATACCTATCGCCTCCTAATATATCGTCGTCTGATATATTATCAATATATCAGTTGACGATATATCCGTCAACGAGTTATACATTTTTATCCATTTTTTATAAATCATTATATTTCCTAAAGTTGTTAATTTTTTATAATATGTAAATAGGATTTTTAATATATTAACAAAAGTAAATAAATAGATTCTATTTATACATCTATACGCATTTTTTTATATTTTTATAAATTATTCAATGTGTACAAAGTGCAGAAAAGTGTTAGAATATAAACAACAAGAATTATTGAATCTGATTAAATAAAATATCATTAAGGAGGGATGTTATGCTACCCGAGCTAAAAACTTTTATGTCTATAGTTGAAGTAAACAATATAGATAAAGTCATGGAAAACTTAAATATATCTAAAGCAACTATTTACGAACATATAAAATATCTAGAACAATACTTTAGCTCAAATATAGCTTGTATTTCTGAAAAGAATGAAATAGCTATAACAGAGAGTGGAAGCTTATTATATAAACGAGCTAAACAAATTTTTAATATAATAGATGATACATCAATAGAATTAATACAAAACAATGATTCTATTCAAGGTAATATAAAACTCGGAGTTAATTTTACGCTAGAGGAATACGTTTTACCAAAATTTTTATCGTATTTTTTAAAGAAGTACCCAAATATAAATGTTGAGATTTTTTCTGATCATAATCAAAATATTTGTGACAGATTACATGGTAATGAATTCGATATAGGATTAATAGAAGAAATTCCGTCTTGTAGAGTTTTTAAACAAACTAGGTTTTTAAGAGATAAAATGGTTCTTATTATTCCATACGCAAATACTATTAAAGATATCTCTTCATATATTAATGAATTTAAATTTAAAAGATGGATAACTCGTGAAAGTAGTTGTAGTACACGAAAATTTATTGAGCTATTTTTAAAAGAAAATAATATAAATCCTGAAGATATAATGATGTTAGGAAGTAATTATGCAATCAAGGAGGCTGTTAAAAATAATTTAGGTATTAGTATAATTTCTAAATTTGTTGCAGAGCCTGCTTATAAAAATGATGAGATTTGCATTCTTCCACTTGATGATTCTTATGAAAGATATTTTTCTTATATATTAAATAATGAAGATATATCTGAATGTAGCGAAATATTTTTAAATGAATTGAGAAGTTTTTGCAAACGTTTTTATAAATAGATCATAAAAACTCCCAAGATGTATTGGGAGTTTTATTTTATATATGAACTTTTATTGTATTTATTAATGATGATTAATGATGGAATAATCTTATCCCTGTGAATGCCATAGCTATATCATATTTATCACAACATTCAATTACAGCTTCATCTCTTACAGAACCACCTGGTTGAGCTATATATTTAACCCCACTTTTGTGTGCTCTTTCTATATTATCAGGGAATGGGAAGAATGCATCTGAACCAAGTATCACATCTGTCATTTTATCTAACCAAGCTCTCTTAGCTTCTATTGTGAAAACTTCTGGTTTAACTTTAAATGTTTTTTGCCATTCACCTTCTGCAAGAACATCCATATATTCATCACCTATATAAACGTCTATTGCATTATCTCTTTCTGCACGACCGATTTCATCTTTAAATTGTAATCCCATAACTTGTGGTGACTGACGAAGATACCAATTATCAGCCTTTTGTCCAGCAAGGCGAGTACAGTGAATTCTTGATTGTTGTCCTGCCCCTATACCTATTGCTTGACCATCTTTAACATAGCATACTGAGTTTGATTGAGTGTATTTTAATGTTATAAGTGCAATTTTCATATCTATTAATGCATCCTCTGGTATTTCTTTATTTTTAGTAACTATATTTGATAATAAGTCACCATTTACATCTAATTCGTTTCTTCCTTGTTCAAAAGTTATTCCATAAACTTGTTTTCTTTCTAATTCTGCAGGAACATAATCAGGATCTATTTGAATTATATTGTAGTTTCCTTTTTTCTTAGTTTTTAATATTTCAAAAGCTTCATCAGTAAATCCTGGAGCTATAACACCATCAGAAACTTCTCTTTTTATTAAATTAGCAGTGTCTACATCACACACGTCTGATAATGCAATAAAATCACCGAATGATGACATTCTATCTGCCCCTCTAGCTCTAGCATATGCACTTGCTAGTGGTGATAATTTTCCTAAATCATCAACCCAATAAATTTTAGCTAATGTATCATCTAATTCCTTTCCGACTGCTGCTCCTGCTGGTGAAACATGTTTGAATGATGTTGCAGCTGGAAGTCCTGTTGCAACTTTTAATTCTTTTACTAATTGCCATCCATTGAAAGCATCTAAGAAATTTATATATCCTGGTCTACCATTTAAAACTTTTACTGGTAAGTCTGAACCATCTTCCATAAATATTCTTGATGGTTTTTGATTTGGGTTACATCCATATTTTAATTGAATTTCGTTCATTATAAATACTCCTTTTTTGCATCTATGCACTTTTATTTATATATTCCTATTCTTGTATTAAAATTTATATTTTTATTTCGTAATTCCATATAACTACTAAATACTATTTGTTTTTATTTACTATTCTTGTTTCGTATTCTCCAGTTTCTATATCTATGAATCTAACAAATAATGAAACTTTATTATCTTCATTTAAATTAGTCCAAACCATATTAGTGAATTCATCTATGTCCCCGTTTATTTCTACTAATTTCGGTTCACCTTCAAAGCTTGGTAGTGGATTTCCGTCGTGCATATATGTATGTATAAAATGTCCTTCACCTGCTACTGGATTTTCGTATGCAAATGTGTAACGATTACAAGCTTCTGGGTTTCCATTATTGCTTTTTAATATTGACATTGCGTAGTTGTACTTTCCGTTTTCGACATGCATTATTCCTGAAATTCTAGGAGTGTAATTTGGTGCGTCTGGTTCAAATTCTCTAGTTCTTAATGATTGTTCAAAAGTAAGTTGTTTATCCATTCCTTCATATATAGTATCTGTTTGATCTCCATTAGTTACTATTGTTTTATTTCCTAAAACTCTAACTGGAGCATAAATTATCAATGATGGATCTTCAAGTTTTAATGGGTCAAATGCTTGTGTTCTTATTCCTTCTCCATCTTCAACAAATACTCTGTTTCTACTATTATTACTTCTTCCCATTATAAAATATGCTGTTACTGCTTTTTTTCCATCTTTAGTTTTTCCTATTACAATACCTCTTCCTGGATAAGTGTTGCTGTTTAATTCATTTGCAAGTGATAACATGTTCATAGTATTTCCCCCTGAATAATTTATTTTAAATATAAAAAGACCGCCTGCACGCAAATATTCTATAAAATATCATACGTGCCCAGGCGGTCGGCAATTTCTAAATATATAATCAAGCTCCCTGTAGGTTATCCTACGCATCTTTCGATGTTTCCACCAGTCACTTGACCATTTCTTGTTTTACAAGTTTATTATATACGAATATTATTTATGTTTCAAGTATAAATATACGTATTTTTATTTATTTTATTGAAATATAAATTTTCATTATATATTTTTATATATTATAATTCAGATATTAAACTATTAATACTATATTTAATATTAAACAAGTCTATAAACTTTACCTTTACGCTAGTACCATTATTTGATTCAAATTCTATAGTTTTATTTATTATTGTGTTTTCTGCATTAGGATATAACAGTATTACATTTTTAGCCCCATACTTTTTAGAATAAGCATACATTTGATACATATCAGACTGTGATATACCATAATTTGATTTTTGATTAGAAAGTAGCTTCCATTTTGTATCTAATATAAAAATATCGTTATTCTTTTTATTCTTAACAACAATATCTGGTTTCAATAAAAACTTTTTATTAGGTTTATCAAATAAATGATATGTTTTATCTTGTATAGAAACACTATATAATGATTTATTTAAATTCTTTCGTAAAATCTCTGATACATAACTTTCAAATAACTTTTCCATTGGGAATAACAGTGCAAAAGCAATCTTTGAACCAGAAAATGAAGTAAAACTCTTTCCCATAAGAAAAATCTTGCTCCATAACAGTGCTGTTGTATAATCTTTTTTATTTCTATCAGCTGCTATTATTCTATTAAAATCTTCTTCATAATTAGTAGATTTATCAACCTCCAAAAAACTATTTAACAACATCTTTATATCATTTTTATTTTTTAAAGAGCATGTATTTTTATATAGATAAAGTAATGTTGATTTTAACAACTTGTTTTCAGAGCAATTCGTATTGAATTCATCATATTCTACATAACATTGCTCTTTATGTGCATAATTGTATCTAATTTGTTGTGTAAATTTCATTTTTCCTTTGAATACTCTTTCATTAGATTCTATTGTCTCATAGTTTGACTTCAGACCCTTCTTTACAATAAGTAATACTTCATTTATAAACATTCTTATAAAAATTTCAAAGATATTCATCTTATCAACACTTACATTAGCCACCTGCAAAGATTTATATGGTGACTTTCTTAAAGTTTTCAACATATCCATAACTAACTTTTTAATTTTAGCTTCTGTTACATCTTTTTGCGAATAAATCTTAGGAAGAATCTCAATAGTTATACCATCTTTTATTTCAATTATTCCAACATAGTTTTTTGCTGTTATAATTTTTCCTATTCCTCTTTTTACTGAAATATTCATAAATTCTAATGCTTCTACATCTCTATTTTTATTTGAAAGTATAAATTCTTCTAATGTGTCAAATATATCATTTGGTAAGTAGGTGTAGCCCTTTATACTTTTTCCTCTTACAAATGAACCATATTCAATTATTTGATATGTTTTACCCATTCTTTACACCTCTCATCATATTGATCGATAAGCTTCAATATTTGTTAATGCAAAGCTATTTATTTTATAGGTACTCATTTCATCAAAGTCATAATCTATATACCCAAATAAATCATTATAATCATTTTCTTCTATCGTAATAAACTGTTTATCCTCACTATCCTTCTGATTATCACCAAGAACCATTCGAATTTTCTCATAGTCCTCATAGAAATATTCTTGTAATAGAGGAATAATACTATTTTCAAAAATATTAGCTAATGTCTCAATAGTCGGAGCATCTTTCAGAGGTAAGAAATAAGCATGTCCTAAAGTATGTTCTCTATCAAATAAAACAGTTATACGCTTATTCATTTTTATAAATATATCTTTGATAGAAACATCTTCTACATAAATTCCATCTAAAACCTCTTCATCTGGCAACATCTCTTTGAAGTTAAATCTACGTCGTAATGCTGTATCTATTGTTGCAATAGATCTATCTGCTGTATTCATAGTTCCGATTAAATATACGTTATTAGGGACTCCAAAAAGTTTTTGAGAATAAGGCAACCTAACCTTTTGTCCTTCAGTCTGACCTATACGCTTTGTTGGTTCTATTAATGTAATTAATTCTCCAAAAATCTTTGATATATTTCCTCTGTTAATTTCATCTATTATAAAAACATGATTCTTTTTCTCCTCAAGTTCTATTACATCATTTGAATATTTTTTTATAATATCCATTACATCATATAAATTTATTTTTAATTTATATAAAGTAGGGCTACTTAATTTAATTCCATTATTAATTTTTATAATATTCTCTTCTATACCATTTACAATCCAATTTACCTTACGTAATCTTTTATATTCGGGATATTCATCATGCCATTCATACTCACCTGTTACTACACCAATAGCATCTATAGTATTACAATCGTAGCAAGACATCACTATATCACCTATACTCATATCATTAATAAAATAATTTAATATATGTCTACCAGCGGCCCCTTTAAATAGATTTGTAATTTCCCTACCATACTCATCATATCCTATTCTAATATGTTCATTTTTCATACATTCGGTACGGGTTGAATTTTCGCCTGAACCCTCAAGTGAAATTTTCCATATAGTTGGCGATTCATTTATACCTATATCACATTTTTCTTTTCTCAAAATTGGTTTACCAGCTATATCGCAAAACTTTTTAAATAATCCTGGAACTACTTCATATTGTATATCAGTTTCATCTTCTTCATCACTATGTATAACTGGTTTAATACCTTCTATAAATTCTTCATATCCATAAGATTGATGAAATGTAGTGAACTCTATAAGCCCATCTTCCTTATACTTGTTATATCTATCAATAACCTCTGTATAGTTCTCCTTTTTTATTTCTTCAAGCTTCTTATTTTCAATTATGGCAACTGCATACATAACTGTATTATATGTCTTACCAGTTCCCGGAGGACCATATAATATTGTATTTTTAGCTATATCTGTATTTTGTGTGTTATGTTGAGTAACTGTATCCACAGACATATTTCGTTCATATGCTATAAAAGATAATTCTTTAAAATCTCTATAACCATATTGACCGTCTTTTATTTTCTCTAATAATAAATCACATAATTGAATATACTGTTCACCATTTGGTACATTTTTAAATTGATTTACTTCTTTAATGAATTGTTCTGGAAGAATTTTTTGTTTAATAATAAATTCCCTATTTTTTGAGTCTAGGTTTATATAAGTATTCGGGCGAATCCAATATAATCCCATTGTAATATTCCACTGTATACCTTTTTGTTTAATTACGTTATTATAAGTAGATTCTATTTTTAGTTTATTTCCCTGTGTAGGATTATCAGCATATCTAATAGCTGATTCAAAAACTTCCCACAGGTTATTTATATCATTTTCTCCTCTTTCTTCGGCAAAATTAAAAAAAGTAGATCTCAAGTTATTAACTAATGGAATTCCCTCAAAACTAAATGGTACTTTATTTTTAAGATTAAATTGTTTTGCAATTTCACCTAAAATACGCTTACGATTATCATCTGTTATACCTTTATTGAATAATCCAAAAATCGTAAAAGGATCTATATCCAATATTTCACCATTGCTCTCCATTTTAGATAACTTCATATCTATTTCTTCATAAACATTTTGAAGTTTAGAAATAAGATTTTTCCTATCATTTTTATACTCTAATAACTTTGTTGCAAATTCTTCATAAATTTCATTCCAAATAAATGTAGCTTCATTCATACATTATCCCCCTTTTATAACTAACAGTTTTTACCTTAATTATATCAAATGAATAATGTGTACATCATAAAAATCGATGCCTTTACAGCATCATCCCCTATAACTTTTTATATAACAAAAAAAGCCTTGAAGTTAATAACTTCAAGACTTTTGAAAATACCATATAAGGTAATACTATCTTTTTGAGAATTGAGGTGCTCTTCTTGCAGCCTTTAATCCGTATTTCTTTCTTTCTTTCATTCTAGCATCTCTAGTTAAGAATCCTGCTTTTTTAAGTTCTGGTCTTAATTCAGCATCAGCTTTTAATAAAGCTCTAGATATACCATGTCTTATAGCACCAGCTTGTCCAGTGAATCCTCCACCTTCAACTTTTACTATAACGTCATATTTGTTTTCATTGTTAGTTAAAACTAATGGTTGTTTAACGTCTCTTATTAATGTATCGTAATCGAAATATTCGTCTAATGCTCTTCCGTTTACTGTTATGTTTCCTTCACCTGCAACTAATCTAACTCTAGCTACAGAGCTTTTTCTTCTTCCTGTTCCGTAGAATTGTACTTTTTCCATGATAACTCCTCCTTTCACCTAGTTAAATTAGAAGCTTATTACTTCTGGTTTTTGAGCTGCATGAGTATGTTCTGCTCCTGCGAATACTCTTAATCTAGTCATCATTCTAGCTCTTAATTTATTTTTTGGTAACATTCCGCTAACTGCATGTGCTACTACTTCTTCTGGTTTCTTTTCCATCATTTCTCTGTAAGAGATTTCTTTTAATCCACCTACATAACCAGTGTGGTATCTATAGTATTTTTGATCTAATTTTTTTCCTGTTAAAACTACTTTTGATGCATTTACAACAACAACGAAGTCTCCACCGTCTACATGTGGTGTAAATGTTGGTTTATGTTTTCCTCTTAATATAGTTGCTATTTCTGTAGCAAGACGACCTAATGTTTTTCCTTCAGCGTCAACTAAGTACCAATTTCTTTGTACTTCAGCTGGTTTAGCTATATAACTTTTCATGGTTGTCCCTCCTTCTTAATTTTCAAAATTTTATTTTACCGTTTTATATAAAGTCCGGGGCGTTGTGGACTTATTAACACATTCCTATATATTCTAATACAACTACGAAAAAGTGTCAAGGGTTTAATAATTAACTTTTTTGAGAAATAAACCATGCGCAGGCGCTGTGTGACCACACATTGACCTACTTTTTGAATTTATTATTTCTTCCATATTATGTTTAATTCTTCCTCGCCCAATGTCAACAAGTGTACCTACAATTATTCTTACCATATTGTATAAAAATCCGTTTCCACTTACCTCAATTGATATCATTCCGTCGTTTTCTTGAATATCGACATCATAGATAGTCCTTACTGTATCTTTTACTGATGAACCCGAACTCATAAATCCACCAAAATCATGTGTACCGATTAGAGATTTCGCTTCTAAGCGAATTTTATCTAAATCCAGGTCATACCTCACATGATATGATAAATCCTTGTATAAGGGGCTTCTATAAGGTTTATTGTATATTAAATATCTATATGTCTTACCACATGCATTATATCGTGCGTGAAAGTCTATGTCAACCTCTTCACACGATATTATAGAAATATCTTTTGGCAATTTGGCATTTAGTGCATCTGGCAGCCTCTCTGCTGGGATTTTGCTTTCTGTTTTAAAGTTTGCAACTTGTCCCAAGGCGTGCACCCCTGCATCTGTTCTTCCTGATGCGGTAACCTTAACTTCTTCTTTTGTTATTTCATATATAGCTTTTTCTACTGTACCTTGAATTCCAAGTGCATTGGGCTGTTTTTGCCAACCACAGTAGTTTTTGCCGTTATATTGTAAAGTAATCTTTAAGTTTCTCATTAATTACCTCTTTAATCTTAACTTATTTTATTTCTAAACTAAAAAACATTAATTTATTTTCCAATTTAAAAAATTGATTTTTAGACAGAGTGAACCACTTTAAAATACTTTATCACATAATCTAAAAATCAATTTTTATTATCTTAATTAAATTACACTAAAATGTGTATGAATCTGCTCGCTATACTTCCTGCCAAGAATAATATCATAAGTAAATATGCTACTTTATCTGCAGTTGTTATAACAGCTTCTCTCATTTTTGTTCTGTTATATCCACCTCTATAACATCTGGCTTCCATAGCCATTGCTAATTCGTCAGCTCTTCTGAATGCACTTACGAATAATGGTACTAGTAATGGTACTAAGTTCTTCGCTCTATTTATAAGGTTGCTACTTTCGAAATCAGCTCCTCTAGACATTTGAGCTTTCATTATTTTATCTGTTTCATCTAATAATGTTGGTATAAAACGTAACGCAATTGTCATCATCATTGCTAATTCGTGTACTGGTAACCCAACTTTATTAAATGGAGATAAAAGCCTTTCTATACCATCTGTTAATTGTATTGGTGATGTTGTAAGTGTTAGTAAAGATGTACCTACAACTAAGTATATTAATCTAATAGCCATAAATATCGCTTGTCTTAAACCTGCATCAGTTATTTTTAAGAATCCTAATTGAAGTTTAACTCCCGCAATAGAAAGTACTTCTCCAGGTAGACAGAACATATTAATTACAAATGTGAATAATAGAATCCATCTTAGAGGTTTTAACCCCTTCATCATGTATTTCATTGGGATATCAGATGCTTTAACTACAGCTGCTATTATTCCAAATATAATTACATATGGCCAAAATTGATTTACTACAAATAGTGCAATCATAAATATAATTGCCGCTATTATTTTAGTTCTTGGATCTAACTTATGGATTTTAGAATTTGCTGGATAATATTGACCTATAGTTATATCTTTTAACATTTCTTTCTTCCTCTCATAACTTTTAGTATTTCATCTTTGATTTCTTCTACTGTAAGTACGTCTGGTCGTATATCAAAGCCTTTATTTCTTAATTTAGTTGCTAATTCTAATACTTGAGGCACATCTAAGCCTATTTCTCTTAGTCTAGCAGCATGAGAAGTGAATACCTCTCTAGGTGTTCCCATAAATTCTATTTTTCCATGATTCATAACAATTATTGTTTGTGCAAGTTTCGCCATATCATCCATACTATGTGATGAAAGTATTATAGTTATATTATTGTCACGATGTAATTTTTTAATCAAATTAAATATTTCATCTCTACCACCTGGATCTAATCCAGCTGTCGGTTCATCTAATATAAGTACTTCCGGATTCATAGCAATTACACCTGCTATAGCTACTCTACGTTTTTGGCCTCCTGATAAATCAAATGGAGATTTATCTTTATATGTTTCATAATCAAGACCTACTGCTTCCATAGATTTTCTTACTCTTTTACTTATTTCTTCTTCATCTAATCCTAAGTTTCCAGGACCGAATGCTATATCTTTTTCTACAGTTTCTTCAAATAATTGATATTCAGGATATTGAAAAACTATCCCTACTCTTTTTCTGATTTCAGTTAAATTTAAATCCTTGTCTGTTATATTAAAACCATTTACTATTATTTCTCCTGAAGATGGTTTTAATAGACCATTTAAATGTTGTATTAATGTTGATTTTCCTGAACCTGTATGTCCTATAAGCCCAACAAAATCATTATCTTTTATTTCAAAAGAAATATCATCAATTGCCTTGCTAGCAAAAGGCATTCCTTCATCATATATGTATGTTAAATTCTTTACTATAACTGACATAATTTATCCACCATCTCATCCACTGTTAATATGTCATCATCTATATCTAGTCCTTCTTCTCTTAAAAGACCAGCTAGTTCTGTCATATAAGGTACATCAAGACCTATTTTCTTTAATAAGTCTACATTTTTAAATACCTCTTTTGGAGTCCCTTCTAATAGTTTTTTACCTTTGTCTACAACAACTACTCTATCGGCTTGGACAGCTTCTTCCATATAGTGAGTTATATGTAAAGTCGTAATATTCTCTTCTTTATTTAATTTCTTAATTACATTCATTACTTCTTTTCTACCTGATGGGTCTAACATTGCTGTAGCTTCATCAAATATAATACATTTTGGTCTCATAGCTATAATACCAGCTATTGCGACTCTTTGCTTTTGTCCCCCTGATAATAGATGGGGTTGTCTATCTTTTAATTCATAAATACCAACACTTTTTAAAGATTCTTCTACCCTTTGTCTTATTACTTTAGGTTCTATACCTAAGTTTTCTGGACCAAAAGCAACATCTTCTTCAACTATTGTCGCTACTATTTGGTTATCTGGATTTTGGAATACCATTCCGGCAGTCTGTCTTATATCCCAAAGTTTAGCTTCATCTTTTGTGTTCATCCCATCAATATAGATGTCACCTTCAGTTGGTACTAAAATTGCATTTAAATTTTTAGATAAAGTGGACTTACCTGATCCATTGTGACCTATTATTGCAACAAATTCACCTTGTTTTACTTCTAAATTTAAATTATCTATTGCTCTAAACTTAGAATCTATGCTTACATATTCAAAGGTCATATCCTTTACACTTATTATATTTTCCATCTCATATACTCCTTTATAAAGCAGTAGCTTAAAAACTTATACAATTTATTATTATAACATAGTTTAGCCATAAAAATTTAAAAATATAGCTATCATTTTCAAACAATTTCCACATTTATACTTTTTACTGATACAATTTTAAAACTCTACTTATAATATATAAATTAATCCAATATCTATTATTTTATACTATATTGAATTAAGTAAAACCTTTAATATATTTTTGTATAAAAAAATAAAACCCATACTTTTCAATATGGGTTTATCTATATAAAACTATTATTTACTATACTAATTCTATAAATGCCATTTCAGCAGCGTCGCCTCTTCTTGGCCCTTTTTTGATTATTCTAGTGTATCCACCGTTTCTTTCAGCGTATTTTGGAGCTAAATCAGTGAATAAGTTGTTTACAACAGTTTCATCCATAACGTAAGCTAAAACTTGTCTTCTAGCATGTAAATCTCCTCTTTTAGCAAGAGTTATCATTTTTTCTGCCATTCTACGAGTTTCTTTAGCTCTAGTTACTGTAGTTTCTATTCTACCATTTCTTAGTAAGTCAGTTACTAAGTTTCTTAACATAAGGTTTCTGTGTGAAGTCACACGACCTAATTTACGGTAATTAGCCATGTCAATCCCTCCTTTGTCCGATTATTCTTCGCTTGGTTTAAGACCTAATCCAAGTTCTTCTAGTTTTTGAATTACTTCTTCTAATGATTTTTTACCAAGGTTTCTAACCTTCATCATATCATCTTCAGATTTATTAGCTAATTCTTCAACTGTGTTTATTCCCGCTCTTTTTAAACAGTTATAAGATCTAACTGATAAATCTAGTTCTTCTATAGTCATTTCTAAAACTTTTTCTTTTTGATCTTCTTCTTTTTCTACCATTATTTCTACGTTACTTACATGTTCAGTTAAATCTATGAATAGATTTAAATGCTCAACAAGCACTTTAGCAGCTAGAGATATTCCTTCTTGAGGATTTATACTTCCATTAGTCATAACTTCTAAAGTTAATTTATCATAATCTGATTTTTGACCAACTCTTGTATTCTCTACATGGTAGCTAACTTTTTCAACGGGAGTATATATCGAATCAACAGGTAATACACCTATTGGCATATTGTCTGTTTTATTTTCTTCTGCTGGTACATATCCTCTACCTTTATCAACATATATTTCCATATTAAGTTTAGCATTATCATCTAAAGTAGCGATGTGTAGGTCTTTACTTAATATTTCAACGTCTGGAGGACATATTATGTCAGATCCTTTGATAGAGCATGGACCTTGAGCTTCTATTTTAAGTGTTCTACTACCTTCACCATCAATAGTAGCTGAAAGTTCTTTTAATGATAATATTATTTCAGTAACATCTTCTTTTACACCTGGTATTGTAGAGAATTCATGTAATACTCCATCTATTTTTATAGAGTTTACTGCTACACCTGGTAAAGATGATAATAATATTCTTCTTAGGGCATTCCCTATAGTTATTCCGTAGCCTCTTTCTAGAGGTTCCACTACGAATTTTCCATATCTATAGTCTTCGCTAAGCTCAACTATATCTACTTTTGGTTTTTCTATTTCTATCATGGACTAAACCCTCCTTAAAATTTGTTAATCCACTGAGGGTAAACAATTTTAAAATTATTTTTAAAAACTGCTTATTATTTTGAATAAAGTTCTATGATTAAGTGTTCTGCTATTTCTATATCTATATCTTCTCTAGTTGGTAATGCAACTACTTTAGCAGACATTTCTTCTAAGTTTACATCTAACCAGTTTGGAGCAACTTTGTTTGCTTCAACTAAAGCTTTGAATTTTGCTGATGATTTAGAAGTTTCTTTAACAGCTATAACATCTCCAACTTTAACAGTTAATGATGGTATATCTACTTTTTTACCGTTTAAAGTAAAGTGTGCATGAGTAACTAATTGTCTAGCTTCTTTTCTAGAGTTAGCTAATCCCATTCTGAAAACTACGTTGTCTAATCTTTCTTCTAATAGACATAATAAGTTTTCCCCAGTTTTACCTGACATTTTTTCTGCACGTTCATATAAATTTCTGAATTGAGTTTCTAAAACTCCATATATTCTTTTAACTTTTTGTTTTTCTCTTAATTGTAATCCATAGTTAGAAAGTTTCTTTCTCCCTTGTCCGTGTTGCCCAGGAGCATAGTTTCTTTTAACTATAGCACATTTATCTGTATAACATCTATCACCTTTAAGGAATAATTTCATTCCTTCTCTACGGCATTGTCTACATGATGCACCAGTATATCTAGCCATTATCTATACCTCCTATGATTATACTCTTCTTCTTTTTGGTGGTCTACATCCGTTGTGTGGTATTGGAGTGACGTCTTTTATCATTGTTACTTCAAGTCCAGTAGCTTGTAAAGCTCTTATAGCAGCTTCTCTACCAGAACCTGGTCCTTTAACAAATACTTCTACGCTTTTTAAACCATGTTCCATTGCAGCTTTAGCAGCAGTTTCTGCAGCCATTTGAGAAGCAAATGGAGTTGATTTTCTTGATCCTTTAAATCCTAATTGTCCTGAAGATGCCCATGATATAGCATTTCCATGAACGTCAGTTAAAGTAACTATTGTATTATTAAAAGTTGATTGTATATGCGCATGTCCACGATCTATGTTTTTACGTTCTCTTCTTCTTACACGTGTTGCTTTCTTTTTTGGTTTAGCCATTTCTCGATTTCCCTCCTATCTATTTATTATTTTTTCTTTTTACGAGATACAGTTTTTCTAGGACCTTTTCTAGTTCTAGCATTAGTCTTAGTTTTTTGTCCTCTTAGAGGTAATCCTTTAGCATGTCTTATACCTCTGTAACATTTGATGTCTCTTAATCTCTTTATGTTTAATGCGATTTCTCTTCTTAAGTCACCTTCAACTAAGAAATCATTATCTATGATTCTTCTTAATGTATTAACTTCTTCTTCTGATAAATCTTTTATTCTTGTATCAGGATTTATCTCAGCTTTAGCTAATATTTCATTAGCAGTTGCTCTACCTATACCATATATATAAGTTAAGCCTATTTCCGCTCTCTTTTCGTTAGGTAAATCTACCCCAGCGATTCTTGCCATAGTTGCACCTCCTACATTAATTTTCTATAAAAAAACGAGTTTTTTTATATATTTTCGTCTCTAATTTTTCGTTAATTTTTAACATTTTTTGTTAACATCACAGTTTTTTATTATAGCATAAAATAACTGTAAATGCTATCTTTTTTTATATTATCCTTGTTTTTGTTTGTGCTTTGGATTTTCGCAGATAACCATTACTTTACCTTTTCTTTTGATTATTTTGCATTTTTCGCACATTGGTTTTACTGATGGTCTTACCTTCATTATTAATCCCTCCTTAGACTATAAAGTAGTCTACTTCTTACGCCAAGTAATTCTTCCTCTTGTAAGATCATAAGGTGAAAGTTCTATTTTAACCTTATCACCTTCAAGAATTCTTATGAAGTTCATTCTTAGCTTACCAGATAAATGGCATAATACTTCATGTCCATTTTCTAATTTAACTTTAAACATAGCATTTGGTAAGTTTTCTACAACTGTACCTTCAAATTCTATTACATCTTTTTTGGCCATTAAACAACCAGCCCTCCATTCAATAAGTCAGCAAATTGACTTAACTAAGTTAGCTCTTAAAAAGTATCATTAACAATTTTATACTATTTTATTACTTTTTTCAAAGTAAAATTTTAATAAAGTGCTTAACTTTCTATCAGCAAGTTCAAAACCTGCATTATCTATAATACCATTTATTTGACTAAATTTAAAGACTTGTTAGCAAAATTGGTTCATTTTCCGTAATTACTATCGTATGTTCATAGTGTGCTGAATTTTTTCCATCGATTGTAACAATTGTCCAACCATCTGATTGACATTTGACATTAAATTTCCCCATGTTTACCATTGGTTCTATTGCTAAAACCATTCCAGCCTTTAATTTTGGCCCTTTTCCTGGTTTGCCATAGTTAGGAATATCCGGTGCTTCATGAAGATGTGTGCCTACTCCATGACCAACCAAATCCCTAACTACTGAAAAACCATTTTGTTCAACATATGTTTGTATTGCGTGTGAGATATCCGAAAGTCTGTATCCAATTTTTGCAAACTTTATTCCTTCATAGAAGCTTTGACGTGTCACTTCTATCAATTTCCTATTGTCTTCAGATATTACGCCAACGGCATGTGTTTTTGCAGCATCGCCATGATATCCTTTATAATAGGCTCCTATATCAATACTTATAATGTCTCCCTCTTTCACTATTTTGTTTCCAGGAATCCCATGTACAACCTCATTGTTGATAGATGCACAAATGCTTCCTTTAAATCCTCCATAGCCTTTGAAAGATGGTACTGCATTATATTTTCTTATATTCTCTTCAGCTATTGTATCTAACTCTAAAGTTGATACCCCCGGAATTATAGCTGACTTTAATAATTCATGAGTTTCGGCGACAATTTTGCCAGCCTCTCTCATGATTTTTATTTCTTCTTCAGATTTAAGTCTAATCATTATCTATTTGCTTTCTAATGCAGAAACTATATCGTTGAATACTTTGTCTATAGATTGTTGACCATCTATATCTGCTATTATTCCAACTTTAGAATAATAATCAGCTAGTGGTTTAGTTTCATCTAAATAAACTTGTATTCTTTTTGAAACTGTTTCTTCATTATCATCAGCTCTTTGATAAAGATCTCCTTTACATATATCACAAACACCTTCTTCTTTAGATGGGTTGAATTCTATATGATAAGTAGCACCACAAGATTTACAGATTCTTCTACCTACAGCTCTTGCAACTAATTTTTCTTTATCAACTTCAATGTTTATTACTTTATCTAAAGCTATTCCATTATTTTTTAGAAATGCATCTAATTGTACTGCTTGAGATACATTTCTTGGAAATCCGTCTAACATGAATCCATTTCCACAATCAGGTTGTGAAATTCTATCAGTTACTAGACCAACTGTTAATTCGTCTGGAACTAATAAACCTTGGTCCATATATTCTTTAGCTTTCTTTCCAAGTTCTGTTCCCTCTTTAATATTTTGTCTAAATATATCTCCTGTTGATATATGAGGTATTTTGTACTTTTCAACTATCCCTGCTGCTTGAGTTCCTTTTCCAGCACCAGGAGGTCCTAATAATATTAGTCTCATTTAATCATCTCCAATTTATTTTAAAAATCCTTGATAACTTCTCATAACTAGGTGTGACTCTAACTGTCTCTTAAGTTCAAGTGCTACTCCTACAACGATTAATATTGATGTACCTGCTAAACTCATGTTTACACTCATAAAATGTACTGTGAATGCTGGTATCATAGCTATTACTGCTAAGAATAAAGCTCCTGCAAGAGTTATTCTTGATAATATTCTACTTAAATAATCTATTGTAGGTCTACCAGGTCTTATTCCTGGTATGAATCCACCATTATTTTTCATATTTTCAGCAATGTCATCCACATTGAATGATATTGTAGTATAAAAATAAGAGAAAAATACTATTAATAAAACTTCTAGTGATCTATAAATCCAAAATCCTATATCACCAGATGTGCTTAAGTAAGTGGAAACAAAATTTTGAGCATTTTCGCCCATAAATAATGCTATTGTTTGTGGGAAAGCTAAAAGCGAACTAGCAAAGATTATTGGCATAACCCCTGATTGGTTTACTTTCATTGGTATATGAGAGTTTTGACCCCCATATAGTTTTCTTCCTACAACTTTTTTAGCATATTGTACTGGTATTTTTCTTACCGCTTCATTAATAAATGTAACTAACGTAATTGTTATTAACATTATTATAGCTAGTATTATTACTAACCATAATTTTATAGTACCTGATTGTACTGAGTTTACTACACTTATAATATCTGTTGGTATTCTTGAAATAATCCCAACAAATATGATGATAGAACTTCCGTTTCCTAGTCCTTTTTCAGTTATTCTATCACCCATCCACATTAATATCATACTTGCTGCTATTAATGTAATTATAACTGTTGTAATAAAGAATATATTATCAGATTTCAATGCACCTTTTACAACTCCTAGAGTTATACCTACAGCTTGTATTATTGCTAATACTAATGCTGTATATCTTGTGTACATATTCATCTTCTTTCTTCCTTCTTCACCAGATTTTTGAAGTTCTTTCAAACTTTCAAAACCTACTGTAAGAAGTTGTATTATGATTGAAGCAGTGATATATGGTCCTATACCTAGAGCAAATAGTGTAAAATTACTAAATGCTCCTCCTGTGAACATATTATATAGAGCTAGTAAACTGTTACCGCTTACTAATTTACTTATAATACTTGTGTCTACACCAGGAACCGGTATTGTGGTACCTATTCTAAATATTAGAATCATCATTAGGGTATATAAGATTCTTCTTCTTACATCTTTTACTTTCCAAGATTGTTTTATCTTTGATAGCACGTAATATCACCCACCTGTAACTTTTGAAAGAACAGATATTATACTAATTCTGCTTTTCCTCCAGCTTTTTCGATTTTTTCTTGAGCTGAAGCAGTAAACTTAGCAGCTTTAACTGTTACAGCTTTTTCAAGAGTTCCTTCTCCTAATATTTTTACTCCGTCTTTTTCTATTTTACTTATAGCACCTGTAGATTTTAATAATTCTGCAGTTACTTCAGTACCATTTTCAAATCTATTTAAAAGTTCAACGTTAACTTCTGTGTATATTTTTCTGAATGGATTTTTGAAACCTCTCTTAGGAAGTCTTCTAGCTAGTGGCATTTGTCCACCTTCAAATCCAACTCTTACTCCACCGCCTGAACGAGATTTTTGACCTTTTTGTCCACGTCCTGCAGTTTTACCTTGACCTGTAGCAGTACCTCTACCTAATCTTTTTCTAGATTTTACTGCACCTTCAGCAGGTTTTAACTCATGTAGTTTCATGGATTGCACCTCCTTTTTTTATTCCTTTTATATAATTATTCAGCTATTTCAGTTACTTCAACTAAGTGAGCAACTTTAGCGATCATACCTCTCATTTGGGCATTATCTTCTTTAACAACTACTTGTTCTCTTCTTCTTAATCCTAAAGCTTCAACATTCTTTTTTTGTTTAGGAGTAGTCCCTATTGTACTTCTAACTAATTTTATTTGTAATTTAGCCATTTCACACTACCTCCTTATCCTAAAAGATCTTCTACTTTTTTACCTCTAAGTCTAGCTACATCTTCAGCTGTTTTTAAAGAACTTAATCCTTCTATAGCAGCATTAACCATATTTCTTGGATTTTTAGATCCTAAAGATTTAGCTCTAACATCTTTTAATCCTGATAATTCTAATACAGTTCTTGCAGCACCACCAGCGATGATTCCTGTACCTTCTTGAGCAGGCATTATTATTATTTTCCCAGCACCGAAGTGTCCGATAACTTCGTGAGGAATAGTTGTACCAACTATTGGTACTCTGATAAGATTCTTTTTAGCATCTTCTGCTGCTTTTTTTATAGCATCTGGAACTTCCATTGCTTTTCCAGTACCTATACCAACGTGTCCGTTTTCATCTCCAACTACTACTAAAGCTGCGAATCTAAAGTTTCTACCACCTTTAACAACTTTAGTAACACGTCTAACCTCAACAACTCTTTCTTGTAAATCTAGTTGTCTAGCATCTATAAGTTTACGACGCATGCCTTCTTCCCTCCTCTTTTATTAGAATTTAAGACCAGCTTCTCTTGCACCTTCAGCTAATTCTTTTATTCTTCCATGATATATATATCCGCCTCTGTCGAATACTACTTCAGTTATACCTTTTTCAACAGCTTTTTTAGCTACCATTTCGCCAACCATTTTAGCTGCTTCTTTGTTTCCTGTATGATTAACAGCACCCTTAACAGCTTCATCTAGTGAAGATGCAGCAACAAGAGTTACTCTATTTGTGTCATCTATTATTTGAGCATATATATTGTTTGAACTTCTAAATACACATAATCTTGGTCTTTGAGGTGTTCCGAACACTTTTCTACGAACTCTCTTATGTCTTTGAAGTCTTTTAGCGTTTTTATCAGCTTTTTTTAACACTGAGCTCACTCCTTTCAACCTTATATTTGGTTCAACTTTATTTTGGTTTAACAGTTACGTTTTACCTATTTTTTACCAGTTTTACCTTCTTTACGTCTTATATATTCACCAGCGTATTTTATACCTTTACCTTTGTATGGTTCTGGTTTTCTCCAATCTCTTATTTTAGCAGCATAGTTACCAACTAATTGTTTGTCTATACCTTTTACTACTAACTCAGTTTGATTTGGAACTTCTACAGTTATACCTTCTGGATCTTCCATTTCTACTGGATGTGAGAATCCTAAGTTCATAACTAATTTATTTCCTTGTTTTTGTGCTCTGTATCCAACACCAACTAATTCTAATTTCTTTTCGAAACCAGCATTAACACCAGTTATCATGTTGTTTATTAATGTTCTAGTTAATCCGTGTAATGATCTATGTTGTTTGTTGTTTGTTGGTCTAGCAACTGTTATAACGTCACCTTCTTTAGTTATAGTTAAAGCAGCGTCGAATTGTTTTTCTAAAGTACCTTTTGGTCCTTTTACAGTTACGTGGTTACCTTCAGCTATAGTTACTTCTACACCTGCAGGTACAGTTATTGGTTTTAAACCTATTCTTGACATAGTTACACCTCCTTGCTTCCTTTAATTTTATTACCAAACGTAGCAGATAACTTCTCCACCAACATTTTCTTTTCTTGCTTGTTTGTCAGTTAATATCCCTTTTGAAGTAGATATTATTGATATACCTAATCCGTTTAATACTTTAGGTATTTCATAAGCGTTTGTATAAACTCTCATTCCAGGTTTAGAGATTCTTTTTATACCTTGTATAACTCTCTCTCCTGCTTGTCCGTACTTTAATTGTATTCTTATTATTCCTTGTTTTTCATCTTCTATAACATCATAACCTCTAACGAAACCTTCTTCTAATAAGATTCTTACTATCTCTTTCTTTATGTTAGAAGCTGGAACATCAACAGTTTCATGCTTAACAGTGTTTGCATTTCTTATACGTGTAAGCATATCTGCAATTGGATCTGTCATTGTCATATTGAAAACCTCCTTTCATATTTGGGCAAATTCTTACCAACTTGCTTTTCTAACACCAGGTATTTGTCCTTTGTAAGCTAATTCTCTAAAGCATATACGGCATATACCAAAGCTTCTTAAAACTGAATGTGGTCTACCACATATAGAACATCTAGTGTATTCTCTAGTTTTATATTTTTGTTTCTTTTGTTGTTTTACAACCATTGCTTTTCTAGCCACTGGAATCCCTCCTTTTTATTATTTTGAAAATGGCATTCCTAATAATTTTAGTAATTCTCTAGCTTCCTCATCTGATTTAGCTGTAGTAACGAATATTATATCCATTCCTCTTACTTTGTCTACTTTATCATACTCTATTTCTGGGAATATTAATTGTTCTTTTATTCCTAAAGCATAGTTTCCTCTACCATCAAAAGCATTTGGGTTTATACCTCTGAAGTCTCTAACTCTTGGTAAAGTAACTGATACTAATTTATCCATGAAATAGTACATTTTATCTTGTCTTAAAGTAACTTTTGCACCTATTGGCATACCTTCTCTTAATTTGAAGTTAGCTACTGATTTTTTAGCTCTTGTTATAACTGGTTTTTGACCTGCTATAAGTTCCATTTCTTCAACAGCTTTTTCTAATCCTTTTGGATTTTCTTTAGCGTCACCTATACCCATATTGATAACTATTTTATCTATTTTAGGTATTTCCATTACGTTTTTGTAATTAAATTTCTCCATTAACGCAGGAGCAACTTCTTTCATGTATTTTTCTTGTAATCTAGAAGTCATTTACGGTCCCTCCTTTCGAGTTATATTGTATTATATTTCTTTTCCGCTCTTAACTGCTACTCTTACTTTTTTTCCATCTTTCATTTCGAATCTAACTCTAGTCCCTTTTCCAGTTTCTGGATCAAGTGGCATTACGTTAGATACGTGAATTGGAGCTTCTTTGTTTATTATTCCACCTTGTGGGTTTATTGCAGTTGGTTTTTGATGTTTAGTTATTATGTTAACACCTTCAACAACTACTTTATCTTGTTTTGGTAAAACAGCAACAACTTTACCTTTTTTACCTTTATCTTTACCAGCTATAACTACAACTGTATCATCTTTCTTAACGCGCATCATGTCTCCTATTGCACCTCCTTATTATAGTACTTCTGGAGCAAGAGAAACTATTTTCATGAATTCATGATCTCTTAACTCTCTAGCAACAGGCCCGAATATACGAGTTCCTACTGGAGTTTTGTCATCTTTTATTATAACTGCAGCATTTTCATCGAAAGCTATATAACTTCCATCGTTACGTTTAATGCCTTTTTTACTTCTTACTATAACAGCTTTAACTACTTTTCCTTTTTTTACAACTCCACCAGGTGTTGCACTTTTAACTGTAGCAACTATTACGTCACCTACGTTACCATATTTTCTTTTACTTCCGCCTAGTACACGTATACATAGTAATTCTTTTGCACCAGAATTGTCAGCAACTTTTAAGCGTGTCTCTTGTTGTACCATAGTAATCCCTCCTTTTCAAAAAAACTACTTAACTTTTTCAACAACTTCAACTAGTCTGAATCTTTTATCTTTTGATAAAGGTCTAGTTTCCATTATTTTTACTCTATCTCCGATTCTACATTCGTTATTTTCGTCGTGTGCCTTAAACTTTTTAGTTCTTTTAACAGGTTTGTTGTATAATTCATGACGTACGAAATCTTCAACAGCAACAACTATTGTTTTGTCCATTTTATTACTTACAACACGGCCTATTCTTACTTTTCTTCTTCCTCTTTCCATGTTTAAAAGCCTCCTTTCCAAATTAAGCTCTAGTTTCGTTTAACTTTCTTTCAGCAAGGATAGTTTTAACTCTTGCAATATCTTTTTTAACCATTTTTATTCTTGCTGTATTTTCTAATTGACCAGTAGCTAATTGGAATCTTAAGCTAAATAATTCACTTTTGAAGTCATTTAATTTAACTATTAGCTCTTCGCTTTTTAAATCTCTTAACTCTTTAGCTTTCATCCTATTCACCACCCTTTACATCTAAATCTTCTTTTTTCACAAATTTACATTTTATAGGAAGTTTGTGAGCTGCTAGTCTCATTGCTTCTCTAGCTTTTTCTTCAGGAACACCTGCTAACTCAAACATTACTCTTCCTGGTTTAACTACGGCTACCCAATATTCTGGAGAACCTTTCCCAGCACCCATACGAGTTTCAGCTGGTTTTCTTGTTACTGGTTTGTGTGGGAATATTTTTATCCAAACTTTCCCGCCTCTTTTTATATATCTTGTCATCGCGATTCTGGCAGCTTCTATTTGATTAGAAGTTATCCAAGATGGTTCTAAAGCAACTAGTCCGTATTCTCCGTAAGTAACTGTGTTACCTTTTTGAGCCTTTCCAGTCATTCTTCCTCTATGAACTCTACGACGTTTTACTCTCTTTGGCATTAACATGAGATTTCTCCTCCTTCCTTGAAGCTAACTTAGATTAATTATTTTTTTCAGATCTTTGAGGTCTTTGTCCTCTAGCTCTATCGTTTCCTCTAGAGTTTCTTCTGTTATCTCTTCTATTATCTCTTCTCTTGTTATCTCTTCTATCTCTTCTGTTATCTTTTCTTTCTTCTCTTGGGTTTACACCATTTCTAGTTGGTAGTACTTCCCCGTTGCATATCCAAACTTTTATACCTATTTTACCATAAGTAGTATCAGCTTCTGCAAAACCGTAGTCTATGTCAGATCTTAAAGTTTGAAGAGGTACATTTCCTTCGCTATAACCTTCAGTTCTAGCCATTTCTGCTCCACCTAATCTACCAGAAGCAGCAACTTTTATACCTTTTGCACCAGATTTTAAAGCTCTTTGTACAGCTTGTTTCATAGCTCTTCTGAAAGCTACCCTTCTTTCGATAGCTAATGCTATGTTTTCAGCTACTAATTGAGCGTTTCTGTCTATTCCTTTAACTTCTATTATATTAACTATAACAGTTTTCTTAGTCATTTTTTCTAATTCAGCTTTTAAAGCTTCTATTTTAGCTCCAGCTGCACCTATAACCACACCTGGTTTAGCAACGTGAAGATCTATTCTTATTTTGTTTGCTGATCTTTCTATTTCTATTTTAGCAACACCAGCAACGTATAATCTTTCTTTTAGGAATGTTCTTATTTGGTGGTCTTCTAATAATAAACTTCCGAACTCTTTTTTATCAGTAGTAAACCATCTTGAATCCCAATCTTTTATAACACCGACTCTTAGTCCGTGTGGGTTAACCTTTTGTCCCATTTATTTCCCTCCTATCTCTTATTGTCTTTCTTTTAAAACAACCTCTATGTGAGAAGTTCTTTTTCTTATCATAGTTGCACGACCTTGTGCTCTAGGCATAAATCTTTTTATTGTTGGTCCTTGATTAGCAACTATTGATGCTATATATAATTTATCCGCATCCATTTCATGGTTATTTTCAGCATTAGCTTTTGCTGATTTTACTACTTTAGCTATTATATCAGCTGCTCCTCTAGGAGTGAATTTTAATATTGCTAAAGCTTCATCAACGTTTTTACCTCTTACAAGAGAGCATACTTGACCTGCTTTTCTTGGAGATACACGTACATATTTTGCGATTGATCTTGCTTCCATCGTTCTTCCTCCTTTCCTAGTCAGGATTTAATTATTTTCTCTTATTACTCTTTTCGTCATCTTTGTGACCTTTGAAAGTTCTTGTTGGAACAAATTCTCCTAATTTGTGTCCTACCATATCTTCTGTTATATATACAGGAATATGTCTTCTTCCGTCATGTACAGCTATAGTGTGCTCTACCATTTGAGGGAATATAGTTGAACTTCTTGACCAAGTTTTTATAACTTCTTTGCTTCCGCTTTCGTTCATAGCTTCTATTTTTTTAAGAAGTCTAGGGTGAACAAAAGGCCCTTTTTTAGTTGATCTTGACATTTAATTTCCTCCTTCCCGAGTAAAATAAATTTCTATTTAAAATCTATTATTTAGTCATCTACTATTTAGTTCTTCTTGAAACTATTAATTTATTAGATGCTTTATTTTTCTTTCTAGTTTTGTATCCAAGAGCTGGTTTACCCCATGGAGTAACTGGAGATGGTCTACCGATTGGTGATCTACCTTCCCCACCACCGTGTGGATGGTCGTTAGGGTTCATTACAGAACCTCTTACTGTAGGTCTGATACCCATGTGTCTTTTTCTACCTGCTTTACCTATAGTTTCGTTAGCGTGTTCTACGTTACCAACTTGTCCTATAGTAGCTTTACATTCTATTGATACATATCTCATTTCACCAGATGGTAATCTTAATAATGCTTTGTTTCCTTCTTTAGCCATTAATTGAGCTGAAACACCTGCAGATCTAACTAATTGAGCACCTTTTCCAGCTTTTAACTCTATGTTATGAACTACAGTACCTACTGGCATGTTTTTTAATGCTAATGCATTACCTGGTTTGATATCTGCTTCTGGTCCTGATAATAAAGTATCTCCTACTTTTATACCTACTGGAGCAAGTATATATCTTTTCTCACCATCTGCGTAGTTTAATAATGCTATATTAGCAGTTCTGTTTGGATCGTATTCTATTGTAGCAACTTTTGCTGGAATACCATCTTTATTTCTTTTAAAATCTATTATTCTATATTTTCTTCTGTTTCCTCCACCTCTGTGACGAACAGTTATTTTTCCGTGAACGTTTCTCCCAGAATTCTTCTTTAAAGGTACTAAAAGAGATTTTTCTGGTTGGTTAGTTGTAACTTCATCAGATATAAAAACTGTCATTTCTCTTAAGGCAGGAGAAGTTGGTTTAAATTTTTTAATAGCCATCTTATTTTCCCTCCTTTATTTCTTAAGTATTACATACCTTGGAAAAATTCTATTTCTTTGCTATCAGCAGTTAATTTAACTACTGCTTTTTTGTAGCTAGCAGTTTTTCCTATGCTTCTACCCATTCTTTTAACTTTTCCATCGTAGTTTAATGTATTAACTTTTTCTACATCTACTCCGAATATTTTTTCTACTGCTTTTTTTATTTCAGTTTTGTTAGCTCCTTTTTGAACTACAAAAGTGTATTTTCTGTCAGCCATATCAGCCATACTTTGTTCAGTAACTATTGGTCTTATAACTATATCATGTGGATTAGTCATTTTATGCGTACACCTCCTCCACTTTTTTAACAGCATCAGTAGTTATTATGAATGAATCATATTTTAATATGTCATATACATTTATAGTGTTAACTAATGCAGTTTCAACGTTTGGTATATTAGCAGCTGATTTTATTACGTTTTCGTTCTTTTCAGCCATTACTACTAAAGCTTTTTTAGCAGCATTTACATTGTTTAATATTGTAGCGAATTCTTTAGTTTTAGGTGCATCCATTGTTAAAGCATCTAATACTATCATTTCGTTAGCTTGAACTTTAGAAGTTAAAGCACTCTTCATAGCTAATCTTCTAACTTTCTTTGGTAATGTGTATCTGTAGCTTCTTGGTTTTGGTGCGAAAGCAACTCCTCCACCTATCCATTGTACAGCTCTTATAGAACCTTGTCTAGCTCTACCTGTTCCTTTTTGTCTCCAAGGTTTTCTTCCGCCACCTCTAACTTCTGCTCTAGTTTTAGCAGATTGAGTACCTTGTCTTTTATTAGCAAGTTGGTTTTTTACAACTTCGTATAATACATGCTCATTCACTTCAACACCGAATACAGCATCTGATAATTCTATTTCACCAACATTTTGTCCTTGTATATTTAATACGTTTAATTTTGGCATTGTGATTCCTCCTTTCTTAGGTTAGTCAATTATTTAGAAGCTTTAACTGCTTCTTTTATTGTTACTACTGAACCTTTAGCTCCTGGTATAGCACCTTTAACTAATATAAAGTTTTTGTCAGCGTCAACTCTTACTACTTCTAAGTTTTGAACTGTAACTTTAACGCTACCCATGTGTCCAGCTAATTTTTTGTTTTTGAAAACTCTACCTGGGTAAGAACAAGCTCCCATTGAACCTGGTCTTCTGTGGTATCTAGAACCGTGAGTTTCAGGACCTCTTGATTGTCCATGTCTTTTTATTGGACCTTGGAATCCTTTACCTTTACTTATTCCAGTAACATCTATTAATTCACCTGCAGCGAATAAATCAGCTTTTATTTCTTGTCCAACTGTGTATTCTTCTACAGAGTCTACTCTAAATTCTTTTAAATGTTTTTTTAATGTGTTAGCAGCAGCTAAGTGACCTTTTTGTGGTTTGTTTAAAGATTTTTCTTTAGCATCTTGGAAACCAACTTGTATAGCAGTGTATCCATCATTTTCAGTTGTTTTTATTTGAGTAACAACTACTGGACCTGCTTCAACTACTGTTACAGGTATTACTTCACCGTGTTCAGTGAATATTTGAGTCATACCTATTTTTTTTCCTAATATTCCTTTCATATTAGCACCTCCTATAATTCTTACAGCGGATTACCTTATTGGTAATCATTCTAAGATAACAACCTTATAGGACCGTATCTTAGGTGTTGTCTATTATAATGTAATATTATAATTTTATTTCTATGTCTACACCAGCTGGTAAATCTAATCTCATTAATGAGTCTACAGTTTTAGGTGTTGGACTAGTTATGTCTATTAATCTCTTATGAGTTCTTATTTCGAACTGTTCTCTAGAATCTTTGTATTTGTGAACAGCTCTTAATATTGTCACAACTTGTTTTTCAGTTGGTAGTGGCACAGGTCCTGAAACTTGTGATCCAGCTTTTTTAGCAGTTTCAACTATTTTCCCAGCTGAAAAATCTAATAATTTGTGATCATATGACTTTAATCTTATTCTTATTTTTTCATTTTTAGCCATTTTTGTTTCCCTCCTTTTTTAACATTTAAATTTAACTTTTATACCGATACACAGTTCCGGGTGTTCTGTAAACATAAACCTAAAATTTATTCCGATATAATCATTAAATTTGGATTTGTTTTTCGTATCTCTCAAGCACACTATTATATTTTATATTATTCTTCTTAGTTTTTCAAGACTTTTTTTAAATTTATTTAGTTAATTTTTTTCACTAAATCTTTTGCTAAATCTTAAATTCAGAAGAAACTTTATCTGTAATTTAAAAGCCTTATTTAGTATACAATCTTTAATTTTTATTGTCAACACATTAAAATTATTTCTTTAAAATAAAAAGGGGAAAACCTAAGTCCTCCCCTCAATTCTTTATTTTATTATGTGTTTATTAAAAAATTAAGTAATCTATTCTAGATTATTCTATTATAGATGCTACAACACCAGATGCTACTGTTCTACCACCTTCTCTTATAGCGAATCTTAATCCTTCTTCTACACATATTTTGTTTATTAAGTCAACTTCTATAGTTATGTTGTCTCCAGGCATAACCATTTCTGTTCCTTCTGGTAATTTACAAGCACCAGTTACGTCAGTTGTTCTGAAGTAGAATTGTGGTCTGTATCCATCGAAGAATGGAGTATGTCTTCCACCTTCTTCTTTTTTAAGAACGTATATTTCTGCAGTGAATTTAGTATGAGCGTTAACTGTTCCTGGTTTAGCTAAAACTTGTCCTCTTTCGATTTCAGTTCTTTGTACACCTCTTAATAATGCTCCTATGTTATCTCCAGCTTCAGCGCTGTCTAATAATTTTCTGAACATTTCTATACCAGTTACAACAACTTTTCTAGTTTCTTCAGTTAATCCTACTATTTCAACTTCGTCTTGAACTTTTAATTGTCCTCTTTCAACTCTACCTGTAGCAACTGTACCTCTACCTGTTATAGAGAATACGTCTTCTACTGGCATTAGGAATGGTTTGTCAACATCTCTTTCTGGAGCTGGTATATATTCGTCTATTTGTTCGAATAATTCTACTATTTTGTCTCCCCATTCTGAAGATGGATCTTCTAAAGCTTTTAAAGCTGATCCTCTTATTATTGGAGTATCATCACCTGGGAATTCATACTCGTCTAATAATTCTCTTATTTCCATTTCTACTAATTCTAATAACTCTTCGTCATCTACCATATCACATTTGTTTAAGAATACTACTATGTATGGTACACCAACTTGTCTAGATAATAGTATATGCTCTCTTGTTTGAGGCATTGGTCCATCAGTTGCAGAAACAACTAATATAGCACCATCCATTTGAGCAGCTCCTGTTATCATGTTTTTAACGTAGTCAGCATGTCCTGGACAGTCAACGTGAGCGTAGTGTCTGTTTGGAGTTTCGTATTCAACGTGAGCAGTTGATATAGTGATTCCTCTTTCTCTTTCTTCTGGAGCTTTATCTATGTTAGCGAAATCTACAGCTTCTCCTAATTGATATCTGTCATATAAAGTTTTTGTTATTGCAGCTGTTAATGTAGTTTTACCGTGGTCAACGTGACCGATTGTTCCTATATTAACATGTGGTTTATTTCTTTCGAATTTAGCCTTTGCCATTTTGAAATCCTCCTAGTAATTATTTTTATATATTTTTTAATAAGACGAGGACGAATCCTCGTCTTTTGTTTTTATTTATTTAAATAGATATTATCTACCTTCAGCTATTTTTTTAGCTACACCAGCTGGAACTTGTTCGTAGTGGTCGAATATCATAGTGTAAGTAGCTCTACCTTGAGTAGTAGATCTTAATTCAGTTGAGTAACCGAACATTTCTGAAAGTGGAACGAATGCATTTATAACTTGTGCACCTGCTCTAGCTTCCATACCTTGGATTAAACCTCTCTTAGAGTTTATTCCACCCATAACATCTCCCATGTATTCTTCTGGAGTAACAACTTCAACTTTGAAGTAAGGTTCAAGTAATACAGAATCACCTTTCTTTAAAGCTTCCTTCATAGCCATAGAACCAGCCATTTTGAATGCCATTTCTGATGAATCGACTTCATGGTAAGAACCATCGTATAATTCAACAGCAACGTCAACTACAGGATATCCTGCAACAACACCGGCTTGCATAGCACCTTGTATACCCATATCAGTTGGTCCAACATATTCTTTTGGAACAGATCCACCAACAGTTTTGTTTTCGAATATATATCCAGCACCTGGCTCTTGTGGAGTAACTCTAAGTTTAACGTGTCCGTATTGTCCTCTACCACCTGATTGTTTAGAGTATTTGTACTCAACATCAACTGGTTTAGTTATTGTTTCTCTGTAAGCAACTTGTGGAGCACCAACATTTGCTTCAACTTTGAACTCTCTTAATAATCTATCAACGATGATTTCTAAGTGTAATTCACCCATACCACCGATTATAGTTTGTCCAGTTTCTTCGTCAGTTCTAACTCTGAAAGTTGGATCCTCTTCAGCTAATTTTTGAAGAGCTGTACCCATTTTTTCTTGAGCAGCTTTAGATTTTGGCTCTATAGCTACGTCTATAACTGGTTCAGGGAATTCCATAGATTCAAGTATGATAGCATTGTTTGGATCACATAAAGTATCTCCAGTTGTAGTATCTTTTAAACCTACTGCAGCAGCTATATCTCCTGCATAAACTTCAGTTATTTCTTGTCTTGTATTAGCATGCATTTGTAGGATACGTCCTATTCTTTCTCTCTTGTTCTTAGTAGCATTTAATACATAAGAACCAGATTCTAAAGTACCAGAGTAAACTCTGAAGAATGCTAATTTACCAACGAATGGGTCAGTCATTATTTTGAATGCTAAAGCTGAGAATGGTTCATCATCAGATGAATGTCTTTCAGCTTCAGTTCCATCTGGTAATACACCTTTTATAGATGGTATATCAGTTGGAGCTGGTAAGTAATCTATAACAGCATCTATAACTGGTTGAACACCTTTATTTCTGTAAGCAGTACCACAGAATACTGGGTTCATTTCACATGCTATTGTAGCTTTTCTTATAGCAGCTTTTATTTCTTCTTCAGTGAATTCTTCACCTTCAAGATATTTCATCATTAGTTCTTCATCAGTTTCTGCAACTGCTTCAACTAATTTTTCTCTCCACTCAGCAGCTAATTCTTGCATATCTGCTGGTATTTCAGTTTCGTCCATTACAGTTCCTAGGTCATCTTCATAGATTATAGCATCCATTTTAACTAAGTCTATTATACCTTGGAATGTATCTTCTTTACCTATTGGTAATTGAACAGGTACTGCATTAGAACCTAATCTTTCTTTCATCATTTCTACAACGTTGTAGAAGTTAGCACCAAGTATATCCATTTTGTTAACAAATGCTATTCTTGGAACTTTGTAAGTTTCAGCTTGTCTCCATACATTTTCAGATTGAGGTTCAACCCCACCTTTAGCACAGAATACAGCAACTGAACCGTCAAGAACTCTAAGAGATCTTTCAACCTCAACTGTGAAGTCTACGTGTCCTGGAGTATCTATTATGTTTATTCTATGATCTTTCCAAGTTGTAGTTGTAGCAGCAGAAGTTATTGTTATACCTCTTTCTTTTTCTTGCTCCATCCAGTCCATTTGAGAAGCTCCTTCGTGAGTTTCTCCTATTTTATGTGTACGCCCAGTGTAGAACAGGATTCTTTCAGTAGTTGTAGTTTTCCCTGCATCTATATGAGCCATGATTCCTATATTTCTAGTTCTTTCCAAAGGAAAATTTCTAGCCATGGTTATCCTCCTTAGATATCTCTAATATTTCATAAATTCTAGTTGAATTCTGGTATTAGAATAAAATTAGAATCTGTAGTGAGCAAATGCTTTATTTGCTTCAGCCATTTTATGAGTATCTTCTCTTTTCTTAACTGATGCTCCAGTGTTGTTTGCAGCATCCATTATTTCTCTCGCAAGTTTTTCTACCATACCTTTTTCCCCACGAGCTCTTGTGTATGTTACTAACCATCTAAGACCTAAAGTTTGTCTTCTGTCTGGTCTAACTTCTATTGGAACTTGGTAGTTAGCTCCACCAACTCTTCTAGCTTTTACTTCTAAAACTGGCATTATGTTGTCCATAGCTTTGTTGAATACTTCTAAAGCTTCTTCTCCAGTTTTTTCAGCTATTATATCAAAAGCATCATAAACTATTTTTTGTGCTTTTCCTTTTTTTCCGTCTATCATTAAGTTATTTATTAATTTCGTAACTACCTTACTTCCGTATACTGGATCTGGTAATACGTCTCTTTTTGGAACATTACCTTTTCTTGGCATTTTGCTTCCCTCCTTAATTATTTTTATCTTAAATCATAGGTACTCGACATATTATCACAATGCCGTATGCCATAAATATATATATATTTAAAGCACCGCACTATAATATTTCAATTTAGTAAACTCTATTATCTATTTTTTAGCAGCTTTAGGTTTTTTAGCACCATATTTAGATCTTGCTTGCATTCTCTTATCAACACCTGCAGTATCTAATGTACCTCTTAGTATATGGTATCTAACCCCTGGAAGGTCTTTTACTCTTCCTCCTCTTATAAGAACAACACTATGTTCTTGTAAGTTGTGTCCTTCACCTGGTATATAAGCAGAAACTTCTATACCATTTGTTAATTTAACTCTGGCAACTTTTCTTAAAGCTGAGTTAGGTTTTTTAGGAGTAACTGTTTTTACTGAAGTACAAACTCCTCTTTTTTGTGGTGAACTTGCATCAGTTGTTTTTTTGTTTAAAGAGTTGTAACTCTTTTGTAATGCTGGAGCAGTAGATTTTTTTAATAAGTCTTTTCTACTCTTACGAACTAATTGGTTAATTGTTGGCATCATCGGCACCTCCTTCTTCTAAAATTTCGATCTTTTAATGATCGCCAACTAAATCGGATATTACTACCGATTTCCGTAGTTAAATGTTCGCTATATAGTCAAACATTTAATAGATTGGTACTTAATAGTTCTTTAATTATATTAAAGCTCACTTAAAAGTTTACCCTAAACAGTAATTCAGAGTAAACTTTTAAATTCGCACTTTTACATTTTAACATCACATACAGTTCATGTCAAGAATGTTTATATAACAATTCTTATAAAGATTCTTCTTCTACTTTTTCAACTGCAATGTTTCTGTATTTTTTCATTCCTGTTCCTGCTGGAATTAATTTACCTAATATAACATTTTCTTTTAGTCCTATTAGATGGTCTTCTTTTCCTTTTATAGCAGCTTCTGTTAAAACTCTTGTAGTTTCTTGGAATGATGCTGCTGATAGGAATGAATCTGTAGCAAGAGATGCTTTAGTTATACCAAGTAAAACTCTCTTAGCTATAGCTGGTCTTAATCCTTTAGATTCAGCTTCTTCGTTACATTCTTGGAATGTTAATACATCTTCATAACCACCTGGTAATAAATCTGTATCTCCTGGATCTTCAACTTTAACTTTAGATAGCATTTGTCTAACTATTACTTCTATATGTTTATCGTTGATATCAACCCCTTGAAGTCTATACACTCTTTGAACTTCTTTAACTATATATTCTTGAACGCCACCAATACCTTTAACTCTTACTATATCATGTGGGTTTATAGAACCTTGAGTAAGTGGATCACCAGCTTCAACAAGTTGACCTTGTTTAACTCTTATTCTTGATCCATATGGTATTTGGTAAACTTCTCTTTCTCCTTCTTTTGGTACTACTATAACTTCTTTTCTCTTACCAGTTTCGTCTATTTCAACTCTACCAGTTATTTCAGAAATTATAGCTAACCCTTTTGGTTTTCTAGCTTCGAAAAGCTCTTCAACCCTTGGAAGACCTTGAGTTATATCTCCTCCGGCAACCCCACCTGTATGGAATGTACGCATTGTAAGCTGTGTACCAGGTTCACCGATTGATTGAGCAGCGATTATACCAACTGCTTCACCGATATGAACTTCTTTACCAGTAGCTAAGTTTCTACCATAACATTTAGAACAAACACCATGATGAGTTTTACAGTTAAGAACTGTTCTTATGTTAACTCTTTCGATACCTGCATTTATTATAGCTTCAGCATCGTCTTCTTGTATCATAGTATCTGCTTCTACTAATACTTCACCAGTTTCTGGATGTAGTATAGCATCTATAGTATATCTTCCTACTATTCTATCGTATAAGTCTTCTATTGCTTCACTTCCATCAGTTATAGCAAATATTTCTGTTGTTTCAGTAGTTCCACAATCAAAATCTCTAACTATAACATCTTGACTGACGTCAACAAGTCTTCTTGTTAAGTAACCTGAATCGGCTGTACGTAGCGCTGTATCGGCTAACCCTTTTCTGGCACCGTGTGAAGATGTGAAGTATTCCATTACTGATAACCCTTCACGGAAGTTAGATTTAACTGGGATTTCAACTGTTTTACCAGATGCATTGGCCATCAGACCACGCATACCTGCTAACTGTCTTATCTGGTTCTTAGAACCTCTGGCTCCTGAATGTGCCATGATGTAGATATTATTCATTCTTTCAAGACCATTCATTAGCTCATCTGTAACTTTTTCAGTTGTTTTAGTCCAAGTATCTATAACTTTTTCATATCTTTCTTCATCAGAGATTAGACCTCTTCTGAATACTTTTTCGTATTTTTCAACTTGTACTTCTGCATCTTTTATTAAATCTTTTTTAGTTTCTGGTATTTTCATGTCTGCAACAGCAACTGTTATACCACCTATAGTTGAATATTTAAATCCTAATGATTTAATATGGTCTAAAACTTCAGCAGTTATAGTGTTTCCATGTCTTCTGAAACATTTATCTATTATCTTACCTAAAGCTTTTTTATCAACTAAATAATTTATTTCTAATCCAAATGGATCTTCTTCTCTATTTACAAATCCTAAATCTTGAGGTATGTTTTCATTGAATATGAATCTACCTACTGTACTTTCTGTGATTCCAACTCTACCATCTTCTAAAACAATTCTCATTTTAACTGTTGAGTGTAATTCAACTGCTTTAGTTTGGTAAGCCATCATTAACTCGTTAAAGTCTTTGAATACTGTTCCAGTTCCTTTTTCTCCTCCTTGAGATTCTATTGTTAAGTAGTAACATCCTAGAACCATATCTTGAGATGGAGTAGTTATTGGAGAACCATCTTTTGGAGCAAGTATGTTGTTTACAGAAAGCATTAAGAATCTAGCTTCCGCTTGTGCTTCTACTGATAATGGTACATGGACCGCCATTTGGTCACCGTCGAAGTCGGCATTGTATGCTGTACAAGCTAATGGATGTAATCTTATAGCTTTACCTTCAACTAGTACTGGTTCAAAGGCTTGGATACCAAGTCTATGAAGAGTAGGGGCACGGTTAAGTAAAACTGGATGGCTCTTAATTACTTCTTCAAGAACATCCCATACTTCTGGTTTTACTTTTTCAACTAATGATTTAGCACTTTTTATATTATGTGCATAACCTTCTTTAACTAATTTATCCATTACGAATGGTTTGAATAATTCAAGAGCCATTTTTCTTGGAATACCACATTGGTAGAATTTAAGATCTGGTCCAACAACTATAACTGAACGTCCTGAGTAGTCAACACGTTTACCAAGTAAGTTTTGACGGAAACGACCTTGTTTACCTTTAAGCATGTCTGATAAAGATTTTAATGGTCTATTTCCTGGTCCAGTAACTGGTCTACCTCTTCTACCATTGTCTATTAGAGCATCTACTGCTTCTTGAAGCATTCTTTTTTCATTTCTTACGATGATGTCAGGAGCTCCAAGCTCTAATAATCTTTTTAATCTGTTGTTTCTGTTTATAACTCTTCTATATAAGTCATTTAAGTCAGAAGTAGCAAATCTACCACCATCTAATTGTACCATTGGTCTTAAATCTGGTGGGATTACTGGAATAGCTTCAAGAATCATCCATTCAGGTTTATTTCCTGATTTTTTGAATGCTTCTACTACTTCTAATCTTCTTATTGTTCTAACTCTTTTTTGACCTGTACTGTCTTTTAAGTCATCTCTTAATAACTTACTTTCTTGTTCAAGGTCAATTCTCATTAATAATTTTTTAACTGCTTCAGCACCCATACCAACTTCAAAAGTATTTCCGTATTTTTCGTAATTACTTCTAAATTCTTTTTCAGTTAATAATTGTTTTTCGTTTAGTCCAGTTTCACCTGGATCTATAACTACATATGAAGCAAAGTATAGTATTTTTTCAAGAGATCTTGGAGACATGTCTAATAATAGACCCATTCTACTTGGGATCCCTTTGAAGTACCAGATATGAGACATAGGAGCTGCAAGCTCTATATGTCCCATTCTTTCTCTTCTTACTTTTGACTTAGTGACTTCAACGCCACATCTATCACAAACTACACCTTTATATCTAACTCTTCTATATTTTCCACAATGACATTCCCAGTCTTTTTGTGGTCCAAATATTCTTTCACAGAATAGACCGTCTTTTTCTGGTTTTAAAGTACGGTAATTAATTGTTTCTGGTTTTTTAACTTCTCCTCTAGACCATTCTCTTATACGTTCTGGAGAGGCTAAACCTATTTTTATCGACTCGAAATTGTTTAATTCAAACAAGGAGTTCTCTCCCTTCTATTTGATATTTATTTTATTATAAAACTATATTTCAAAATCACTGTTGTCTTCATCACCAAAGCCACTGAAATCAAAATTTAAATTATCATCTACTTCTTCATTATAGTCTATATCTTCTTCAACTAAATCTTCGTCAGCTTCATCGATATCTTCGATAACATGAGATTCTTCTACTTCTCTTTCATCACTGATAAGACTTAATTCGAAGTTTCCATCAACTTCATCATCAAGATCTGTTGATTCTCTAACTTCTAATTCTTCGTCTTCTTCACTAAGAACTTTAACATCAAGACATAAACTTTGAAGTTCTTTTATAAGAACTTTGAAAGATTCAGGAATTCCTGGTTCAGGAATATTTTCACCTTTAACTATTGCTTCGTAAGTTCTTACACGACCTACTACATCATCTGATTTAACAGTAAGTATTTCTTGAAGTATGTGTGCAGCTCCGTATGCTTCAAGAGCCCAAACCTCCATCTCACCGAATCTTTGTCCACCGAATTGTGCTTTACCACCAAGTGGTTGTTGAGTTACTAGTGAGTATGGTCCTGTACTTCTTGCATGTAATTTTTCATCAACTAAGTGATGTAGTTTTAGATAGTACATGTATCCTACTGTTATTCTATTATCAAATGTATCACCTGTTCTACCATCATATAATGTAAGTTTTCCGTCTCTTGGATAACCTGCTTCTTCTAAAGCATCCATTATATCAGTTTCTTTTGCACCATCGAATACTGATGTAGCAACATGCCATCCTAATTTCTTAGCAGCAAGTCCTAAGTGCATTTCAAGTACCTGACCGATGTTCATACGAGATGGTATACCTTGTGGATTCAGAACTATATCCATTGGTGTTCCGTCTTCCATAAATGGCATGTCTTCTTCTGGTAATACTCTTGAGATAACCCCTTTGTTACCATGACGTCCGGCCATTTTATCTCCGACTTTTATTTTTCTTTTCTTAGCGATGTAACATCTAACTAATTCATTTACTCCTGGTGATAAATCGTCACCATTTTCTCTTGTAAAGACTTTAACGTCAACTATTATACCTGATTCACCATGAGGTACTTTTAGAGATGTATCTCTAACTTCTCTAGCTTTTTCACCGAAGATTGCACGAAGTAATCTTTCTTCAGCAGTAAGTTCAGTTTCACCTTTTGGTGTAACTTTACCAACTAATATATCTCCTGAATCTACTTCAGCACCTATTCTGATTATACCTCTGTCGTCTAAGTTTTTGATTGCACTTTCACCAACATTTGGTATATCTTTAGTTATTTCTTCTGGTCCTAGTTTTGTATCTCTTGCTTCACATTCATATTCTTCTATATGAATAGTTGATAATCTATCTTCTTTAACAAGTCTTTCATTAATTAAAACGGCATCCTCGTAGTTATAACCTTCCCAAGTCATAAACGCGATTAAGCAGTTTCTACCTAATGCTATTTCACCTAAATCTGTAGCTGGTCCATCGGCAATAACGTCACCTGCTTTTATCATTTCACCTTTGTTTATGATAGGTGTTTGATTTATACAAGTTCCGTGATTTGAACGCTTGAATTTAAGTAATTTATATCTATCTCTATTTCCGTCTTCTCTTTTGATTACTATTTCATCAGCTGTTACTCTTTCAGCTATACCACTGTTTTTAGCAACAACAACTGCTCCAGAGTCTTTTGCAGCTCTGTATTCAACTCCTGTACCTATGATTGGTGCTTCTCTTCTCATTAGAGGCACTGCTTGACGTTGCATGTTGGCTCCCATTAGGGCTCTGTTGGCATCGTCATTTTCAAGGAATGGTATCATAGCTGTTGCTATAGATACAACTTGTTTAGGAGATATATCCATGAAGTCAACTCTTTCAGTTGGTACAAGTTCAACTGCACCATTTACAGTTCTACAAACAACCTTTGAGTTAACAAAGCTACCATCTGAATTTAATGGTTCATTTGCTTGCACTCTTATGAATAAATCTTCTTCATCTGCAGTAAGATAATGTATCTCATCTGTCATTTTTCCTGTTTCTTTATCATATTTTCTGTAAGGAGATTCGATGAATCCGTACTCATTTATCTTAGCATAAGTACTAAGTGAGTTTATAAGACCGATATTTGGTCCCTCTGGAGTCTCTATAGGACACATTCTACCGTAGTGAGAATGATGAACGTCACGCACTTCGAATCCAGCTCTCTCTCTTGAAAGACCACCTGGTCCTAATGCTGATAATCTTCTTTTATGTGTTAACTCAGATAATGGGTTAGTTTGGTCCATGAACTGAGATAACTGAGAACTACCAAAGAATTCTTTTATTGCAGCTGAAACTGGTCTAATATTTACTAATGCTTGTGGAGTTATAGATTCCATGTCTTGTACAGTCATTCTTTCTCTTATAACTCTTTCCATTCTTGAAAGACCAATTCTAACTTGGTTTTGTAATAATTCCCCAACTGATCTTATTCTTCTGTTTCCAAGATGGTCTATATCATCTATGTTTCCTATACCGAAGAATAGGTTGAATTCATAACTTATAGAAGCGATTATATCGTCTAATAGTATGTGTTTAGGAACTAATTCTTTTATTCTTATTTTTATACTTTCTTTTATTTCTTCTTCATCACTATATTCATCTAAAATTTCTTTTAATGTTGGATAGTGAACTTTTTCTTTTATATTTAAATCATCTATGTCAAAATCTATGTGAGCTTTGATATCAACAAAGTTATTACCTATTACTTTGACTTTTCTATCTTCATCAGTTTTTATAGTAACTGCATTGATACCTGAATTTTGTATCTTCCAAGCATCATCATAACTTATTTTTTCGTCAGCTTTTACGAATACTTCACCAGTTTCTGGGTTGATTATATCATCGTAAGCTACTCTGTTCATTATTCTATAAGCTAAAGCAAGTTTTTTATTGAATTTATATCTACCCACTTTTGCTAAGTCATATCTTTTTGCATCAAAGAATAATGCATTTATTAATGAAGATGCACTTTCAACTGTTGGTGGTTCACCTGGTCTTAATTTTTTATAAATTTCAACTAGACCTTCCTCAACATTTGTAGTATTATCTTTTTCTAATGTTGCCATTAGTCTTTCATCTTCACCTAAAAGTTCGATTATTTCAGCATTTGTACCTATACCTAATGCTCTTAATAATACAGTAACTGGTTGTTTTCTTGTTCTATCAACTCTAACAGAAATAACGTCGTTAGAATCAGTTTCGTATTCTAACCAAGCACCTCTATTAGGTATAACAGTAGAAGATATTAGTTTTTTACCAGTTTTATCTCTTTCTAAAGCATAATATACTCCAGGAGATCTAACTAATTGACTTACGATAACTCTTTCCGCTCCATTTATTACGAAAGTCCCTCTATCTGTCATAAGCGGGAAGTCTCCCATAAATACTTCTTGTTCTTTGATTTCTCCAGTTTCTTTATTAATAAGTCTTACTTTTACTTTCAGAGGCGCACAATATGTAGCATCTCTTTCTTTACATTCTTCAATGTCATATTTAGGCTTATCATCTAGAGAGTAATCTACAAACTCTAATATTAAATTACCTGTGTAATCCTCAATTGGAGAAATATCATTAAAAACTTCCTTTAAACCTTCTTCTAAAAACCACTTATAAGAATCTACTTGTATTTCTATAAGATTTGGTAAATCAGCTATTTCTTTTATTTTAGAAAAGCTCATTCTCTTTCTCTTACCTATCGTGACAGGATATGGCATTCACTTTTCACCTCTCAATAATTAAAAATAAAACCATTGTCATACTAAACGCATCTAGTAATTTTATCACACTTTTTTGTGTTTTTCAATATAACACAGTATATAATTTTAAATTTATATATTATTAAAATTATACATTCTTTTTATTAAAATATAATTTTTATTTGTGCATAAAAACCTTACTTTATTTAGTATGTACATAATTTTATGTATTAATTCCATTTTTTCGTAATTTTTTTATAAAGTTGAGAATAGAGAATACAAGACAAAAAGTGTTTTATATTCTCTATTCTCAACTTTATTAATTAAATTTATCAATAAATTCAAAAAAGGTGTCCTACCGAGACACCTTTTTCTTAAAAAAATTATTTAAGTTCTACTGATGCACCAGCAGCTTCTAATTTTTCTTTTATTTGTTCAGCTTCTTCTTTAGAAGCTCCTTCTTTAAGAGCTTTAGGAGCGTTGTCTACTAAATCTTTAGCATCTTTTAATCCTAAACCAGTTACTTCTCTAACTGCTTTTATAACTCCTACTTTTGATGCACCAGCGTTAGCTAATATTACATCGAATTCAGTTTTTTCTTCAGCTGCAGCAGCTCCACCAGCAGCACCAGCAACCATTACTGGAGCAGAAGCAGATACACCGAATTTTTCTTCAGCAGCTTTTACTAATTCATTTAATTCTGTAACTTTCATTTGTTCTATAGCTTCTAATATTTGTTCTATTGTCATTTTTAGCACCTCCGAATTTTTTCACTAAAATTTTATTTTTTTATAATCTTATTTTTCTAAATTTAACTGACAATTAAGCTTCTTGCCCTTCTTCTTTTTTCACTAGAGCATCTAGTAAGTATACGAAGTTTGACATTGGAGCTTTTAAGCTTCCAAGTAATTTTGCAAGAAGAACTTCTCTTGGTGGTATGTTTGCGAACTCAACTATTTGAGCTTCGTTGTAGAATGTTCCTTCTACTACACCCATTTTTAATTGCATTTTTGGATGAGCTTCCATAAACTCTTTTATAACTCTAGCTGGAGCTATTGGATCGTCATAACCGAATGCTATCGCATTAGTTCCAACTAATAACTCGTTGTTGAATTCTTCTATTCCAACTTCTTTAGCAGCTCTTCTTACTAAAGTGTTTTTATAAACTTTGTATTCAACACCAGCTTCTCTCATTTTTTTTCTTAATTCAGTAACTTCTTCTACTGTTAAACCTTTGTAGTCAACAACTATTGTAGAAGATGATTTTTGTAGTTTTTCAACTATTTCAGCAACAACTTGTGATTTCATTTGTATAGCTTCTCTCATCAGTGTGCACCTCCTTCACAAAAGTATATTCACCGTACAATTAAAAAAGCTTTTATTTCTAACACAATGGTAGACATAAAAGCTCTAGTTTCATTTATCTAAAACCTCGGTAGGAAATTAAGCTTACGCACCTACTGTCTACGGCAAATCTATTCGTTTTTAACATCAACAAGAGATATTATAACATCATTTTTTGACTATGTCAATAAATATTATTCAGATACTCTTGCAGGATTTATTTTAACTCCAGGTCCCATAGTTGAAGTAACTGATATACTTCTTAAGTATTGACCTTTAGCAGCAGATGGTTTAGCTTTTATTATAGCGTTCATTAAAACGTTGAAGTTTTCAGCTAATTTTTCTCCACCGAAAGATACTTTACCTATAGCAACGTGGATTATATTACTTTTGTCTAATCTGTATTCAACTTTACCAGCTTTTATTTCTTCAACAGCTTTAGTAACGTCGAATGTAACTGTTCCTGATTTTGGGTTTGGCATTAAACCTTTTGGTCCTAATACTCTACCTAATCTACCTACTACACCCATCATGTCTGGAGTAGCAACTACTACATCAAAATCAAACCAGTTTTCTTTTTGTATTTTTTGAACTAGGTCTTCAGCACCTACGAAATCTGCACCAGCAGCTTCTGCTTCTTTAGCTTTTTCACCTTTAGCGAAAACTAAAACTTTTTTAGTTTTACCAGTTCCGTGAGGTAATACTATTGCACCTCTAACTTGTTGATCAGCATGTCTTGAGTCAACACCTAATTTTATATGAGCTTCAACAGTTTCGTCGAATTTAGCAGTAGCTATTTCGCTTACTAAAGCTAAAGCTTCTTTAGATTCATATAATTTAGTTCTATCTATTTTTCCTAATGCTTCTACATATTTTTTGCTTTTTTTAGCCATTTTATAATTCCTCCTTGTGGTTATTGTCGGCATACGCCTCCCACTTCTAATGAAGTGTCTAATTTAAATTAGTCTTCTACTACGATTCCCATACTTCTAGCAGTACCAGCTACCATGCTCATTGCAGCTTCAACCGATGCAGCATTTAAGTCAGGCATTTTTAATTCAGCTATTTCTCTTATTTGAGCTGAAGTTAATGTTGCAACTTTCTTTTTGTTTGGTTCACCTGAAGCTGTATCTAAACCAGCAGCTTTTTTAAGTAATACTGCAGCAGGTGGAGTTTTTGTTATGAATGAGAATGATCTATCTTGGTATACAGTTATAACAACTGGTATTATCATTCCCGCTTGATCTGCAGTTTTAGCGTTGAATTCTTTAGTGAATCCCATTATATTAACACCGTGTTGTCCTAATGCTGGCCCAACTGGTGGAGCTGGAGTAGCCTTTCCTGCAGGTATTTGTAATTTTATTTGACCTATAACTTTTTTAGCCATATCGAGCGCACCTCCTCAAATTTTCCTAACTATATTGTTTCTATGCTCTTTAAATCTAATTCTAGTGATAATTCACCACTAGTTCCGTTGTTTACAGATATTTTAACTTTTTCGTTTTTAAGATCTAGTTCTTTAACAACTCCACTTTGACCTTTGAAGACACCGTCACGAACGTTAACTACTTCGCCAACTTCGATTTCAGTACGTTTTTCACCTATTTTATCTAAATCGATACCCATAGATTTAACTTCTTCTTCGCTTAGTGGAACTGGTTTTGATCCTGGACCTACGAAACCTGTAACACCTTTTGTATTTCTTACAATATACCAAGATTCATCAGTTATTATCATTTGGATAAGAACATAACTTGGGTATATTTTTCTTTGTCTTACTTTTTCTTTTCCTGTTTTTGTAGTTTCAATTACATCTTCAGTAGGGACTATGACTTGTTTTATATAATCTTCCATCCCTCTATTTTTTACTGAGTTTTCTATGGTAGCTTTAACTTTATTTTCATGTCCCGAATAAGTATGAACTACATACCATTTTGCTTCTTGTATTTCTGACATTTACATTCTCCTCTTTTCTATTTTATTATTAGCGCTAGTGCTCCTGATAGAAGCGTATCTAATGCCCATACTAAAATAGTAAACGAAATAATTGTAGCTAAAACTATACCTGTGTTTTTAAGTAACTCTTTTTTTGTTGACCAAGTTACTCTTTTTAATTCTGCTATAGTTTCTTTAATATAAGCAACTAAACTAAATCTTTTTTTGTTAGATTTATCTTTTTTAACTTCTTGAGTTTTCATTATAATACTCACATCCTTAAAATATAACTATTTTGTTTCTTTATGAGTAGTATGTTTTTTACAGAATTTACAATATTTTTGTAATTCTATTCTGTCTGGGTTATTTTTTTTGTTTTTTGTAGTGTTGTAGTTTCTTTGTTTACATTCAGTACATGCTAAAGTAACTCTTACTCTCATTTGTTACACCTCCAACTTTTAATACAATATTATATATTGATTAAATAATACCTTGAAAAAATATTCAAAATACTATTACCTTCCTTTAACCATTACTTTGTATAAGTTATCATAAATTTAAAGTCGTGTCAATGTTTTTGTTTGTTTACTTAAAAAAAGAGGAGTATGAAAACCCCTCTCTTTTTTATATACATTTTTAAAACAAAATGTTCTTTTCAGATTATTCTATTATAGATGCTACAACACCAGATGCTACTGTTCTACCACCTTCTCTTATAGCGAATCTTAATCCTTCTTCTACACATATTTTGTTTATTAAGTCAACTTCTATAGTTATGTTATCTCCAGGCATAACCATTTCTGTTCCTTCTGGTAATTTACAAGCACCAGTTACGTCAGTTGTTCTGAAGTAGAATTGTGGTCTGTATCCATCGAAGAATGGAGTATGTCTTCCACCTTCTTCTTTTTTAAGAACGTATATTTCTGCAGTGAATTTAGTATGAGCGTTAACTGTTCCTGGTTTAGCTAAAACTTGTCCTCTTTCGATTTCAGTTCTTTGTACACCTCTTAATAATGCTCCTATGTTATCTCCAGCTTCAGCGCTGTCTAATAATTTTCTGAACATTTCTATACCAGTTACAACAACTTTTCTAGTTTCTTCAGTTAATCCTACTATTTCAACTTCGTCTTGAACTTTTAATTGTCCTCTTTCAACTCTACCTGTAGCAACTGTACCTCTACCTGTTATAGAGAATACGTCTTCTACTGGCATTAGGAATGGTTTGTCAACATCTCTTTCTGGAGCTGGTATATATTCGTCTATTTGTTCGAATAATTCTACTATTTTGTCTCCCCATTCTGAAGATGGATCTTCTAAAGCTTTTAAAGCTGATCCTCTTATTATTGGAGTATCATCACCTGGGAATTCATACTCGTCTAATAATTCTCTTATTTCCATTTCTACTAATTCTAATAACTCTTCGTCATCTACCATATCACATTTGTTTAAGAATACTACTATGTATGGTACACCAACTTGTCTAGATAATAGTATATGCTCTCTTGTTTGAGGCATTGGTCCATCAGTTGCAGAAACAACTAATATAGCACCATCCATTTGAGCAGCTCCTGTTATCATGTTTTTAACGTAGTCAGCATGTCCTGGACAGTCAACGTGAGCGTAGTGTCTGTTTGGAGTTTCGTATTCAACGTGAGCAGTTGATATAGTGATTCCTCTTTCTCTTTCTTCTGGAGCTTTATCTATGTTAGCGAAATCTACAGCTTCTCCTAATTGATATCTGTCATATAAAGTTTTTGTTATTGCAGCTGTTAATGTAGTTTTACCGTGGTCAACGTGACCGATTGTTCCTATATTAACATGCGGTTTAGTTCTTTCAAATTTAGCTTTTGCCATTTTGAATTACCTCCTAAATAATTTAAATATGATTAAAGTGTTTACAATAAGCATTTTACTATTAATTATTTCTGTTTTCAAGATGTTTTTCTAATTTTCTCTTAACTCTTTGTAGTGCATTATCAATAGATTTAACATCTCTATTAAGCATGTTAGCAATATATTGATATGACTTGCCACTTAAATATAGTTCTAATACTTCTAGTTCTAAGTCGCTTAATAATTCATTCATCTTGTTTTCAATGTTTTTTAATTCTTCTTTACTTATTATTAATTCTTCTGGATCAGTTACTATACTTGTTGCTATTATATCCAAAAGCGTTCTATCTGATTCCTCGTCATATATAGGTTTGTTTAAAGATACATATGAATTTAAGGGTATGTGTTTTTGTCTTGTGGCTGTTTTTATAGCGGTGATTATTTGTCTTGTTATACAAATTTCTGCAAAACATTTAAAAGAGTTTGTCTTAGTTCCGTCAAAATCTCTAACTGCTTTATATAGGCCAATCATACCTTCTTGAATTATGTCTTCTTTGTCTGCGCCTACCAAAAAATATGACTTGGCTTTTGCTTTTACAAAGTTTTTATACTTAGATATAATATATTCTAATGCTAGTTTATCCCCTTTATTAGCTTTTAATACTATATTATATTCATCTTGTTGACTATTATCCAAATTTTCATAATAGTTATAGCTTTTATCACTATCTTTAGCTAGTAACATGAAATCTCCCCCATTTACAAGTTTCGTGTACTTATATTATAGCTCAACAAATCCAGTATTTTCAATGCTTTCTACGAATGTTCTCAAGTTTCGACAAAGTTATATCATCTAATCTATCTTCCAAGAAATTTCGTTGTATCCTTTTCTTGTTATCCTGTTGTTTTTCTTTTATTTTCGTCAAAGTTTCATCAAGATAGAGTTTTAATTCTCTTGCAGAAATTCTAGTTGCACCTTTTCCTAAAATAATTTGTTGTTCTGCATAATCACTCGTAGCAACTTGAATTTTATCATATTTAGATAATGTACTTATAAATTTCTCTATATAGCTATCTGCTGTTTGATGTTCTTTTGTATATACAATTGTTATATATTTTCGATTTTCACGTTTTTCTGCCCCACCTTTTACATTGTAGGCATCAAAAACTACTATGGCCCTTTTCCCATGGTATTGTGAATATTCGATTATATAATGGATTAATCTTTCTCTAGCTGCATCCAAATCTTCAACAGATAACGCCTTCAGTTCTTCCCAATCGTTTATAATGTTGTAACCATCTACAATTAAATATGAATGATGTTTTTTCTTAGCCATTAATCCCTTTTCATTCTTTGTCTGAATATTTCATATAGTAATATACCACCTGCAACTGATGCATTTAATGATGATACATTTCCTATCATAGGCATTTTTACTACGAAATCACAGTTTTGTTTAACCAATCTAGATACTCCAAAACCTTCACTTCCGATTACTAATGCTAATGGTCCAGTTAAATCTTGCTCATAGAAAACTCCTCCGTCCATATCTGCAGCAGCTATCCAAAGCCCTTCTTTTTTTAATTGTTTTATAGTATTAGCTATATTGGTTACTTTACAAACTGGAACATATTCAACTGCTCCTGCTGAAGCTTTTGCTACTACAGAAGTAATATGAACAGATCTTCTCTTAGGTATAATTACACCATGAGCACCAACTGCATCTGCTGTTCTTATTATAGTCCCAAGATTGTGTGGGTCTGTTATTTCATCTAGTATTATGAAGAATGGGTCTTCTCCTCTTTCATGTGCTATTGCTAATAAATCTTCTAGTTCATAGTATTTGTAATCACTTACCACAGCTATAACACCTTGGTGTGAGTGACTTGTACTAATTTCATCTAATTTATGTTTGTCTACATACTGTATAACTACATTCTTTTCTTTTGCCATTCCTATTATTTTTTTAATAGAACCTTCTTTTGAAGTGTTTGATATCATTAATTTGTCTATTGGTCTATCACTTCTTAAAGCTTCTATAATAGGATTTCTACCTTCTATATTTGCCAATAAATTCACCACCTATAAGTTTTTAAATTTTTCTCTTACGTCTTTAATTTTTCCACATGTCATTTTTCCTTCTGGACATGCACCGTTTAAACAGTTTGGTCCTACATTGTTGAATAATATAGGCGCAACTTCTCTTACTAATCTAAGCATTTCTGTTGCTAATTCTCTAATTTCCCATTGTGCTCTTTCACAACATCTGTGGTGGAAGAAGTTATATAAACTTCTAGCATTTATTGTGAACACCATTTTAGTTTCACATGCATTTGGGAACACATATCTAGCATCTTCTATAGACATTTTTTCAGCTTGAGATTTTGCTTTCTTTTCGCTAACACCTTTATCTAATAATTCTTGATAGTGTTTTGCAAATAGTATTTCTACTAGTTTGTCGTAGTCTTCTTGACATTTATTCATTGATTCAATAAATATCTTTTTAGCTTCTTCATTTCTTTCTATCTCTGGTGGAATTATATATTCAAATTGATCAAGTTTTACATATCTTTGAGATTGTTGTGAGAAACTTGCGATTCTATGTCTCACTATTTGGTGAGAACAACTTCTTGATATTCCTTCAATTCCGAAAGTAAATGTAACATGCTCGATTGGAGATTCATGTCCCATACTTACTAACATATTTAAAAATTTATTTATACTTTCTTGAGTTAGATTTTCTGCAATTTCATCTACACCAACTGGAGAGTAACATAGCTTAGCAGCCATTGATATTACTTTTTCTGGCTCTGGTGTATGAGCTAATAACTTAACTTTCATTTTAAATCCTCCTATTTTTATTATATTTATATAAAATATTGTACAAAAATACAAAGAGTTTTTGTATAAATTTTATTATACACGTAAATATATATTAAATATAGATTTTAATATATTGTTAACATTAAGAAAAAACACTACTTTTATATCACATTTTGAAGTATGCCCAAAAGTAGTGTTTTTCTATTACATATCTCGTTCTATTATTTCGATACCTTTTTTAACTATATACTCTAGTCTTTCTTTATCTTCACTAAGATATAAATATCCTATTAAAGCTTCAAATCCTGTTGCATATTTGTAATCAATAATATCTGCATTTTTTGGAGCTGTGTGAGATTTTTGATTTCTACCTCTTTTAAAAATCTTCATCTCTTCTTCAGTAAGCTCATCTTCTAATTCATGTATTATTGTAGCTTGTGCTTTTGCTTTAGAATATTGTATCGCTAATTTGTGAAGATTGTTTACTTTTCTGTTTATGTTTTGTCTTATTAGATGTTCTCTTATATAAGATTCATAAACAGTGTCACCTAAGTATGCTAATACTAATGGCGACATAGTTATTAATTTTATTTTATCCATTTTTATGCTCTCTTCCATTTTACTCCTTGTCTTGTATCTTCAAGGACTATACCTTTATCTAGTAATTGTTGTCTTATTTCATCTGCTAATTGGAAGTTTTTATTTTTCTTAGCTTCTGTTCTTTGTTCTATTAGTTTTTCTATTTCTTCATCTAATATATCTTCTTTTTTATCTTTGTTTACTATATTTAAAACACCAGTTAATTCGTTGAATTCATCTAATGCTTTTTGAGCAAATTCTTTAGAAGAATTTTCAGTTATGTTGCTGTTCATGAATTTAGCTAATTCGAATATAGCACTTACTGCGTCTGCTGTATTAACATCATCATCCATAGCATCTATGAATTTTTGTCTGAATGAAGCTAATTCATCTTGTAATTTAGCTTCTTCTTCAGTCATTTTGCTATCTTCAAGATTATTTATAGTAAATTCAGCTTTTTCTTTAGCATTATATAATCTTTCTAATCCAGCTTTAGATTGATTTAATATTTCATCACTAAAGTTGATTGGATTTCTATAATGAGTAGATAACATGAATAACCTAACTACTTCTAAGTCGTATATTTCTGATATTTCTCTAACTGTGAAGAAGTTACCTAATGATTTACTCATTTTTTCGTTATTTACGTTTATATATTCATTGTGTAGCCAGTAATTTGAGAAATTCTTTCCGCTTCTAGCTTCACTTTGAGCAATTTCGTTTTCGTGGTGAGGGAATTTTAAGTCTTGCCCACCAGCATGTATATCTATAGTTTCACCTAAATATCTGTTAGACATAACAGAACATTCTATATGCCAACCTGGTCTACCTTCGCCCCATGGACTTGCCCATCCTGGTTCGCCTTCTTTTTTAGCTTTCCATAAAACAAAATCCATTGGATGTCTTTTCTGATCATTAACTTCTATTCTTGCCCCTGCTTCTAACTCTTCTTGTTTTATACCAGAAAGTTTTCCGTAATCTTTGAATTTTTTAGTATCAAAGTATACATCTCCGTTAACTGCATATGCATATCCTTTGTCTTCTAATTCTTTTACAAAAGCTATTATTTGTTCTATGTTATCTGTAACTTGTGGATGTACACTAGCTCTTTTTATTCCTAGTCCATCTGCATCTACAAAATATTCTTTTATGTATTTAGTTGCTACTTCCTCTGGTGTAATATTTTCTTCATGACTTCTTTTTATTATTTTGTCATCTACATCTGTGAAGTTTTGAACAAATGTAACATCATATCCCCTGTATTCTAAGTATCTTCTTAATGTATCAAATATTATAAAAGGTCTAGCATTTCCTATATGTATAAAGTTGTACACTGTAGGACCGCATACATACATTTTCACCTTGCCTTCTTCAATTGGTTTGAATTCCTCTTTTTTACGTGATAATGTATTATATAATTTCACGACAATCACCTCTCCTCTAATCAAAATTGTTGTTTTCTATATTATTAATATTTCTATATTTTTTCTTTATTTTTTTCTATATTTTCAACTGTTTACTATATTATTATACCTTATTACACAATTTTAACAACAATTATAAATGTATTTTTTATTATTTTGATAATAGATACCCAAAATATTCAATTTAAACTCTTTTCACTAGAAAAATCCTTAAGTTTAAATTCATTACTTAAGGATTTTTTATTATCTAATCATCATCGTCATCATTTTCATCTTCTTGATCGTCATCGTCGTCTTCATCATCATCTTTATCATTTGATTGTTTATTTTTTATTTGTTCTCTTATATAAGTACTATTTTTTATTAAATTACTATTTGTTAAAACAAATCTATCTAATTTATTATAGTTAACATTATCTATGTATTTTTCAAATTCCGATAATGAAGCTACACTTTGCAATTTATATTGTCCCAAAGTTTTATTTTCTTTTTGTGCCTGCTTAATATCATCTTTATTAGCATTTATAAATATTACATCTGATAATTCTTTATCTATTGTAGTTCTAATATCATCTATATAATTGTCATTTTCACCACTTGGAACATAACAAGAAGCAAGTATATAATTATCATTTTCCAAATAATCATCTATTTCATCAATACCATATTCAAATGATTTCCCTTTTAAGTTTTCTAATTCCCCACTTGGTATCGAATCATCTCTTGATATTACCTTAGTTATTTTTTTATTTTCATCTAAACTTAATTCAATACTAGCGTCGCCATCAAAAGAAGCTGTTGCATAAGTATCTTTTTTAAATGGATTAAATAAAAATGCAAGAAGTAGAATTCCAAGTAAAATAGCAATCAATCCTAATATTTTTAAAAGCTTATTTTTATTTGATAAAGAAGTTTTTTCTCCACCTTGACATATATCTTCATCTACAATATAAATCTTTTGTCCCTCTATCATACTTTTTTTCTTTTTTATCTTAATAAATTCAAAATCAGAAGTCATAGCAATAGCATAATCATCTTTAACTTCCATAATAATAACTTTATTAGAATCCATAGCTATTTCACCCCCTTAATCCAAACAATCAAATTCGTATATTTTTTAAAAAATAAAACTGCTGTTGAAAGGATAAATACCTTACTTCTTTTTAATATTTTCTCCGTTATCTCAAATTTTCTAGAAATATCTCTAATTGGCAATCTTTTTTTCTCATATACCTTTTCGATTAGAACACCATCATCACTAACTCTATATCCAATTCTAATTGCCCTATCTCTAGTGTCTTTGTGTTTTGGAGATTTTTCAGCCAATATTTCAAAAGTTATATCAAACTGTTCCAATTCCTTTTTAAACGATAATATCTCATCTCGCAAATCCGATGTAGTCTTATCAACCGTAACACCAACATCTTTTATTTGCATTCCCCCTTCTGTCAACTCCTCCAATGATGAATCTGCGGTTCTTGCATTTTTTCTAAGGTTATTTTTTAACCTACTCTCAATTACAAGTTTTGCAAAAGACCAAAAGTTGCCTCTATCCTCGTTATATTTTTCAATAGCCTCATTAAAAGCAATTAAGGCAATACTAAACTCCTCATCATTATCAGTACACACATATCTGCCCAAAAACGAACTCGTTGTTTTTATTATAAAAGGCATACTCTGTTCTATAAAATCATTTCTATCCATAGTAGGAGCTTTGTTGAAACTCACCAAATCACCCCGCTTTAATTTATGATATTTGCTTTTAATAATATAATACATTTAAAATTCTAAATATCAGTACCTTTTTTGAAAAATTTTACCCATAAAAAAAGATATTCTCAAAAAGACTATTGTCTATGAATATCTTTTTATCTTTTATTTAATTTATATCTATCTTTAAATACAGAAAATACCCCAAAATTATGAATAAAATTGTCAATACAATATTCATAAATATATGAAAATATAGAGATGTTAAATTTAACGAAAATAAACTTGGATAAAAAATAGGACATAGTATTTTAGGTATGTTGGAATATATAAATAAAAATCCACTAAACATGTACACTATAAGAACAAACACATAAAATGTATTTATTTTTTGAAAAATACTAGAAAATCCCCTTATGATAATTTGAAGAAGATATATACCTGTAAAAAAATTTATAAATTCGCTTATCAATAAAATACCGAAATTAACATCACACAAATTTTTATAAAACACTCTTGTGTATCCTGTCGAATTCGGATTATATCCTAAAAAACTCCCTCCTATTAATAAACCACTTACATACACTAATATCGTTATTAAAATACAAAAAAACAATTCATTTATACAAATATAAATCCAAGATTTTAATTTAGAACCAATCCTGTTTAAAGTGATAATATACAGCTTTTCAAAGTCATTAGTTATATTAATAGACATACATAAGATTAAAAATACAAAAAAACTCCATTCTAACAAAGATGTGAATAAAACAGGATTTTCCCAACCTCCAACAGAAAAAATCATATAATCCTTTAGTCCGCCATTTAAATCATAATCTCTAAAGTAGTGTTTTATTTTGAATAAAAAAATAAATAATATAAACAATATTCCTATAAAAAATTTTATGTTTTTCTTCTTAATAAAGCTATGCTTAAACTGAAAAAAAATAATATCCATCATATAGAAAACTCACCTATCTCTTTCTTATTCAAAATTCTAAGTACCATAAAAAATATGATAACTATTGAAATCAACATATATGCATACGAAAATTGCAGAGAAAACTTATCCAAAACTGACCCACATTCCTTGTGTAATATTAGTATATATTGAGTAAATGGTAACAAATAAATAATCTTTCCTCCAAATATGAACATAGCATTATGTACAAAACCTCCAAAGATAATTATACCTATGCTAAATCCAATATTTTTTATGTAAAGTGATAAAAACAAAGCTATCATCCCTATGAAAACAAGCCCAGTAAAAAACAACAGTATATTACAAAAATACACTTCATAAACATTATGATATTTCATTGTATGAAATATATAATTATAGCATTTATTTTCGAAAGGTATTTTTAAAACAAAAGATATTACAAGTTTTGATAAAACCACAGTCATAGTAAAACAAAGCGCCACAAAGATTATTATTATAAATTTATTTAATAGATATATAAACCTACTTGTCGTTCTTGGAAAAATCAATTGTATATAATTATCTTCAAAATCTCCACGAATTATATTTAAAACTAGAAATGAAAAAATTGAAGGATATGCAATAAACATAATTAATTGGATCATATTCAATTCCCCTATTAAATAATCACCAAAATTAATCCTAGCCCCTTCTGGCAAATATAAATATGGTACATTTATAAGACTATAAAATGATAATAATACAATCAAAACCATAGAAATTATTAACTTTTTATAATTATTAAAAATATAGGTTCTTAATTGAAATTGCAACATATTCCCACCTCATAAATTAAATTTTATCCTGCAATTTTAAAGTATAATTGTCTATTTTATAAACTTTGTCACAGAACAATTTAATCTCATCCATATTATGAGATACTAAAATAAAACTTTTACCTTTCTGTTTGTATTCTGAAATTATATTGGCAAAAATCTCAACCCCTGTATCGTCCAATGCATTAGTCGGTTCATCAAATAATATCAAATCCGGATTTTCCATTATAGCTTGTGCAATCCCAAGTCTTTGTTTCATTCCTAAAGAATAAGTTTTAAAAGGATTTTTATTATTAGAATCTAAACCAACCTTTTCAATTGTTTCTGTAATATCGTCTTTTGATATGATATTTCTTATTTTAGATAAATAATATAAATTATCAAACCCTGATAAGTTTGATATAAAACTTGGTGTTTCAATCAGCACACCTATATTCTGTGGCAACCTTCCAACAAAACCCGGTTCCAGCTTCTTATCAAAAAAATAAATTTCCCCCTTTGTTGGATAACTTAACCCAGATGCCAATTTTAATAAAGTAGTCTTCCCGCTGCCATTTTTACCGATTATACCTACAACTTCACCTCTTTCCACTTTAAAATTTATATTTTTTAATATTTCTGTACGATTGATATTCTTTGATATATTTTCAAATCTTAAAATAGCTTCACTACTCATAAAATCATCCCCTCTTTACTAAATTACATTTTCATTCTCAAATTTACTTTTAAAAGAAACTATTGAAAGAAAATAAAAAACTATGCTTAAAACTGTCCAATATAAAATTGGAAGTATGAAGTTAACAGAGTTAGAAATATAAGCACCCGCCAAAATAGTCGGCGCAAGACTATATATAACCTTGCCTGCATTTCCAATATATAATGGAAAACCTGTCATAAATATTGAAATTCCTATATTAAATAAGTATGGCAAAGTCAACACAACATATATATTGTTAAAGATAACACTTATAAATACAGTAAAACAACAATAAGCAAACGTCATAATACAAGAATTAAATATCACAATAAAGCAATATAGAAATGGATGGTTTGAAAAAAATTCTTTTCCTATGTATAATACATATTCTTGAGATAAAGACGGAGATGCAATTGGATATAGAATCATTGATATAATTAATAACATAACTTGAGACAAAAACATAAACACAATACCCATAAAGCCAATATCTATTATTTTTTGTTTTATGTATCGATTTACATCACTTCTAACTAAACTAAAGTAAAGCATACTGCTCTTTTTTTCTTTTATAAAAATATCCCCTATAACAAGTGTAATCGCTAGAAAATATACTATATGTAAAAAACCAACAGCATCTCCTTGAATATTTAAAAAATACTCAAAACATGTCATCTTTGGCACATTAACCGAATTAACATATAAGCCTTGTTGAGATTGTATTGATATCATATTTAAATATCCACAAACAACTAATATAAAAATTCCTATTAGTAGTTTTCTTTTATTTAGTTTTAAGATGTCTAAATTTAACATACTAGCCCCCCTATTATAAAAAATTTTTATTTATATTTCCAAAATTCAAATAAATTCCTATGCATTATAAAAGAGAAATTCTTAAAACTAATGTTTTAAGAATTTCTACAAATAACATATTGTTAATATTACCTTTATCAAGGTTTCCAACGTAACTCCACTTTATTAGTATGTACAGTTGTCATAGCATTTCTAAACCCTGCTTTTATATATGTTCCTTTTACATCAGTATAATGCCAGCGAGGCTCACTTGTATTTGTATCATGCATTAATTCACTAGATAAATACTTTGTTCCTGATCCTGTATAGATTCTAGAATATACGATATATTTGGGATAATGAACTCCTGTTCCAGTATTGACAACAGTGGCTTTTCTTTTTTTTGTTAACCAATATGATTGTCCTGTCGTTAAATATCTAGGTAATGTAATCTCAGAACTATACCATCCACTCTTTTGCTCAGCATAACTTGGTACTACAGAACAAACTAAAAAAACAACTGACATTATTAAAATTATAAATCTGCCTTTTTTCATATGAAATTACCTCCTTTCCTTATGTTTCTATATCTATTTGTAAATAGCATCCTATAATGTATGATTCAAAATCAATAAACAAAAGTATTCCCTTTCGATTGGATTTTAAAGTAGACTTAATTACCTCATGGTATTTAAGCTGTTCTAGAAGTATGATACATTTTTTTACTCAAACAAGCTAAGAAACTTTGTAATCCAAATACTATTGTAACCGACTGTTAATCATCTTATATCAAAGCTATTAGTACAACTTTTTAAATACTTTAAACTAATCCATTCCTATCATCTCCTTAATTACTAGTATTTTCTATTTAAATTTATTAATATTTAACAACTTCACTAAAAGATGCAACACTTTCTGATTTATCTCCTTTATATGATTTCATCGTAGAAAAAACTCTATATTCATACCCTTTACTTACTGACTTAGTTTTTTCTAGAGAGCAACTATAACCATTTTTAGAAACTGTCCATGCTTCAATTGTTTTCCATTCTCCATTTACTTTCTTTTGTAACCTAGATGTAATTAGTACTTTATCTACATTTGATTTTGCCTTTAAAGTAGCCCTTATAGTTGCTGTATTACTACTTATATCTAAATAACTTGCCTTACTAACTAAATATATATACATAAGTTCAACTTTTTCACTACTTTCTTCATCAATTGAAATAGCTTTAACTAATACTAAATTCATAAAATTAAAAATCAATAAAATCAAAATTGCAATACATACTTCTTTATTTTTTGCCATAAATAAAACCCCTCCTTTTTTTGCTTTCATATATATAAACGAAAAAAAAGAGGAGTTTGTTTCAATTTTTATAATTTTTTTATCTTACACTTTCTGCTATTTTTATCAATTCATTATACTTATCTTCCATTCTACTTGTTTCTATATCATCAATAAATAAAATATAATAATTTTCATCATCCTGCCAAACAAGCATATGTCTATCCTTTTTCTTTATATAATCAGCTTCTGTGTTTCCATTAATTATTATCTTATTCACTACAGAATCTTCTGTATCTATTTGAAAATTTCCATTATTTAATTTAGTACATTCAAAAGAAATATAATCATACCCATCAGAATAATCTAATGTAAAATAAAAATCTGATATTTCATCACAATTAACTTCTTTAAATCCTTTTGGTATATAACTTGGTTTTCGTATTTTAAAGTTTTCAGATTTTATCTTTCCTTTAAAACTATAATTCGTTTCTTCCCTGCGAACATTTTTTATAAATTCAAGTACCCTATATCTAATAGCATCAACACTCATAGTTGCCCCAAACACAGAAATTATAACCAAAAATATGATTGCCACTTTCTTAGAATATTTATAAAATTTTGCTACAAAATTATGTTTATTTTCTTGCTTTATAATTTTCTTAATTTTATTTTCAAATTCTTCTGAATACGTATGATCTATTTCTTCACCATTAGGTATTTTATCAGTTATATATTCATCTACTGTCTTACAATATTTATAAAGTAATTCGTCCGTAATTTTTTTACTCATTATTAACACCTTCCATTTTATTCAGAATAAATTCTAGCTTTTCTTTTCCCCTAGCCAATCGTACCCTAACTGTAGATTCTTTTATATTTAGTAATTTTGCTATTTCGTTATTTTCTAATTCATGACTATACTTTAATAAAAATACTTCTTTATAAATTTCTGTAAGCTTCATTATCGAAATTTCTATATTATTTAACCCCTCTATTTCTACTTCTTCTAATTCATCTGATGGAAAAATAAAATTATCATCTAATTCAACTTCTACCTTATTTGAAAGATTTTTTCTATATACATCTATAGCAGTATTTTTAACTATAATCGATATAAAAGATTTGGTTTTTTTACTATTTATTTTTTCAATCTTATCTAAATTTCTAATTATTTTTATAAAACTATCTTGTACTACCTCTTCAATATCTCGTTCATCATTTAATATTTGATTCGCTATCCAAAACATCATTTTTTTATATTTACCGTAAATATCTTCAAATTTTATCTTGTCATATTCATTATCTATTAAAGACATATACATTATCATAAGACATTTCCCCCATAAGTTATTTTCTAGTACCTGCTAAAGAATAAACTATTTCTAATTCTCCAAGTTTAATTTCATACCCTTTTAAGTAAATATTATCATTATTAACTACAAATTTATAATATTTTTCATAATAAAAACTCCTCATTTTACTCTTTCATATATAAACGAATAAAAAGAGGAGTTTGTTTCAATTTACTTAAATATATATTTATTCAAATAAGTTTCTATTCCCATCATTTGTACCATAGAAAAAATTATACAAATAATAATTATTAAAGTACACTCAGATGAATATTCTGCTAAATTACGACTTATACAGTAAGAACATATCATCATTATAACAAGTAACCATATATACGATATTTTTCTTTGTATTTTTTTTTCAACATTTTTATCGATATCCTTTGAATCACCAAGTTTATAGATAAAATATTTCATTCTAAATCCATCATGTAAAAAATCATAAAAACAAAACCCCATCCCTAAATAAAAAAAGTTTTTTGAAAGAAGATTTATACTATTCCAAATTAACAATATACAAAGGCTTAATGTTATCGCTTCTAAACTATGTTCTATTCTTTGTTTCATATGATTTTTTTCTGTTGCTACATTTATATATCCGCATTTTACTATGAAGTCAGCCACTTTTATCATTAATTTAAACATATCACGTTATCCCCCTTTCTCAATTTTATTAAAATTTATTTATTATCACTTTCCCTCGTATAATATAGTTCTAATATTTAATAGTTTTCAAAATCTATATTTAAATTATTTTTTACCCTTTTATATATATAAACGAAAAAGAATAGGAATCTGTTTCAATTTTCACCAAATTTTTTTCTAAATATTGAGACAATATAATTTTATCTATCGTTCATTTATATAAAAAAGCAAGTACATAATCTTTGGATTTGTACTTGCTCTTTTATTATATCAATATCATCGCCAATCAATTGTGCTGTTTGCGATATTTTTTATATTTTGCCAGTCACATTTTGAATATTCATCGTATACTGCTATAACTGTACATTGGGCTTTTTTTGCACTTTCTACTGCATATAGTGCATCTTCGAATACTACTGTATCTGATGGCAATTCATCCATTTTTTCACATGTTTTGATATAGATTTGTGGATTTTTCTTACTTAAATCAAAATCTCTATCTGTATAAACCGCATCAAATAAATCTAATACTCCTGTTCTCTTTAATGCGCCTATTGCTTGAGATTTTTCTGATGTTGTTAGTATGCACATTTTATAACCTTCATAATGTGCTTTTATCAAAAATTCTTTAACTCCTTTTTTAAGTGGGATTTCGTTTAAATATTTATCTTCTATAAAATCCAACACTTGTTTTATAATAGTTTCTACATCTTCTTCTAGGTTGTATTTTGTTTTGAAATATGATGCAGACTCTTTAAGTGTCATAGATTCTATTATTTTTTCCAAGTTATTTTCTGGAGTTTTTCCTTTGATTTCTAGGTATCTTTTACCTAGATTTTGCCAAAATCCCATTGAATCTAAAAGTGTACCATCCATATCAAATATCAATAGTTTTTTATTTTTATCTATGATATGATTTATTTGCTCATTGTGTTGTTCTTTAATTATTTGACTCATATTTTTGATTATTTCCTTTAATGATAAATCTTTATTTTGTTATTTAGATATTATTTGTTTTGATATAAATCTAATAATTTTTTAGTTGCTTCTGATGGATTTTCACTTCCGAATATAGCTGATATTACACATATTCCATCGACGCCTGTTCCTTTTAATTCTAACGCATTATCTATGCTGATTCCACCGATTGCAACAACTGGAATAGATGCTTCTTCACTTATTTCTTTTAATTGTGCCATCGTTAATGAAGTGGCATCTTTTTTAGTATCTGTGTGGAATACTGCACCAACACCGATATAATCAGCACCTACTCTTTCCGCTTCTTTTGCTTCTGCTAAATTTCCAGCTGACACACCGATTATTTTGTCTGGGCCTAGAATTTCTCTTGCTTTTGTATATTCCATGTCGCTTTGACCTATATGCACTCCATCAGCATCTATTTCTTTCGCTGCCATTATATCGTCATTTACTACAAATGGAACGTTGTATTTTTTGCAAAGAGTTTGAAGATTTCTCGCTGTTTTTACGATTTCTTCATGACCTTGGGTTTTCTCGCGAAGTTGTAGAAAAGTTGCTCCTGATTTTAAAACATCTTCAACTACACTCTCTAAAGTTTCTCCTTCTTTAAGCCATCCTCTATCTGTTATCGCATATAAAAGCATTGATTTTTTTATTGCATCATTATCTAACTTCAATTTTAGCGCCTCCTTGGAACATTTCTGCATTCATTTTGCCCATGTAATCGATTAAATTCATTCTTAATGTTGAAGTATAACCGTCCATTTCCATAGTTTTCTTATATGCTAATTCCCCTGCAAGTCCATAGGCGCTCAATGCTACAGCTGTTGCTTTTAGTATATTATCTGGGTTTGCTGATATAAACACCCCAACTACACTACTAAGCATACAGCCTGTTCCTGTTATATCAGACATCATGCTATGTCCATTTCTTATTACATAGGCCGTGTTTTTATCTGCAACTATATCTATTGCACCACTCATAGCTATTACACTACCTAGTTTTTCACTTATATTTTTTGCATATGCCACCATTTCATCTAAGTTTTCTTCTGTAACTTTGTCGCCTTCAGCAGCATCTACACCTTTTGTACCTGAACTTTTGCTTCCTGCAAATTTTATTTCTGAAACATTTCCTCTAATTACTGAGAATTTTATCTCTTTTAATAGAGTTTCTAAAACTTGATTTCTTCTTTTCGCTGCCCCTGCACCAACGGGATCTAATACTGTTGGATGATTTACCTCGTTGCTTTTTTTGCCTGCACGAAGCATAGTTTCTACCATGAATCCACCTGTGTTGCCCATGTTTAATACAAAACCATTGCATGCAGAAGTTATATCTTCAACTTCATCAGGATCATCAGCCATAGTTGGAGAACCACCACAAGCTAGTGTTATATTTGCACAATCATTTGCAGTTACTATATTAGATATGTTATGCATAACTGGTCTAACTTTTTTTATATTTTCAAAGATTTCTTTGCTGTCTTCTATAACACTCATGTCTATTCCCCATCCTTTTTAGTGTATTTATCTATTTTGTCTGATATAGTTAAAATTCCATCTGGACCAGGATTGAAATTTATTTTTACATAAGTCATAAGTCCTGGAGCACCTGCTTCACAAGCTACATATTGACATTGTTTTACGATTTCCATTAATTTATCATAATCGCCTTCTATTGTTGTTTCAAATGGTGAAACTACTGTTTTTAATCCTTGGCTTTGAATATATTCTATTACTTTGTCCACTACTGGAACTAACTCCTTATCTGGTAATGTTGGTAATACTTGAATTGCTACACTTGCGTTCATTTTGTTATCCCCCTAATTAAAATTTTATTTTAAAACAAAAAAAGCAGAAAATGCTTCATACCCAAGGTGGTATGCCCCATTTTCTGCTTTTACGCTACTAATAGTATAGCACTTAATTCCATTTTTTTCAACTTTCGTAAGATTTCAGTTTAATTATTTTCCGTCATATAACTCAAATCTATATTTTTGATTTGTTATATTGTCTTCTCTTCCATCTTCAACTTCTTCCATAAACATATCAAGAGGTCTGACAAACATCCCATATGGTGGGTATAATGCTTGATATGAAACTAGAACTTCTTCTGTTTCAGTATGTGTAACGATGTTGTGAACATAATATAATTTTCCTTTAAAGTGTCTATATGGTCTTTGTGTTTCTATTTTTCTAGTCATAATTTTCTCCGTTCTATCCCATTTGTATTAATTGTATTTTTAGTCCGTCTGGATCATTTACATAGAAAAATTTAGTTTTTGGATTTGGTGATATTATATCAGTAGTTTGATATCCCATTGAATTCATTTTTTCCATATATTCTTCTACATTTTCTACTGCAAACCCTAGTGATATACCACTACCTGAGTATGGTTTTTCATTTTCATCTTGTATAAGTTCTATTTGTGTATCTCCTTCTTTATCAGATAAAAATGCTAATGTTTTTACACCTGCGCTAAATCTATTTCTTATTGTTATACCAGCTACCTCTTCATAAAATTTTATAGATTTTTCTATATCGCTTACTATTATAGTTGTATGTGCATATCTCATTTTTTCACCTCTAATTTAATATTTTTACCACTTGTTTTTATTATACAATATAAATTTTTTCCAATAAATGTTTTACATTTCCAATTTTTTATGTTAATGTATTATGGTATCAAAAAATTGAAAGACAGTTCATTTAGACCATCCTGTCTATAAATAAAACTAGGCTATTGAATGAAAAAAGGTTTATTTTTTCGCACTAGTTTTATAGTGTAAAAAAATAAGCCTTTTTTTATTTCATAAATTACGCCTAAAATTTTGATATTTTAATCAACATAAGTATTTTGGGAGGTAAATATGTTTAAAGTAAAAAGTCAAATTGAATTTGATATGGCACATTACTTGAGTGGATACAACGGAAAATGCTCAAATATACATGGCCATAGATATAAATTAATCGTTTCAGTTAAAAGTGAAACTCTTCACCAAGAAGGACAACTTAGAGGAATGGTTGACGATTTCGGAAATATAAAAGCTAGATTAAAAGAAATAGAAGATTTATATGACCATAAATTAGTCATCGAGGATAATGAAGATGGTCGTTTGGTAGCACAAAAATTGAGCGAATTACCAAATGCATTCAAAGTTATGTTAGTTCCATATAGACCTACTGCGGAGGAAATGAGTAGAGATATTTTTTATAAATTAAAAGATATGGGCCTAAATGTTAGCGAAGTGGAATTATTCGAAACACCAACAAATAGCTGTACATATTCGGAGGATTAAGATGTTTAATATTATAGAAAAATTTGTGTCGATAGATGGTGAAGGTCCTACTGCTGGTGAACTTGCTACTTTTATAAGATTCCAAGGTTGCAATTTGAGATGTTCATGGTGTGATACTACTTATTCTTTTGATAAAAGTGAAATCACAGAAGTTTTATCTGCAGAAGAAATTTACGATTACATAAAAAGTACAGAAGTTTCAAACGTAACGTTAACAGGTGGTGAACCTTTGTTTCAAGAGAATATAGACGAGGTCTTATCATTATTAAATGATGATAAAAATCTTGTGGTTCATATAGAAACAAATGGTGCTATTGATATTCTTCCATTTAAAGAAAAGTATCCTAATATAATTTTTATACTGGATTATAAACTAGCTTCTAGCAATATGACTCATCTTATGAAGCTTGATAATTTCAATTATGTTACTAATAAAGATGTTTATAAATTTGTATTAGGAAGTGATGAAGATCTTCAAGAAGCATACGAATTAATTACTAAATTCAATTTAACGAATAAATGCTTAGTTTATTTTAGCCCTGTTTTCGGTGCTATTAAACTAGAGGATATTGTTGAATTTATGAAAGAAAAAAATTTAAACAAAGTTAGACTTCAGGTCCAACTACATAAAGTTATCTGGGACCCTAATATGAAGGGTGTTTAGGATTAAGAACGGTGTTAATCAAAAGGGAATAAAAAATAAAGGAGAATTAGCATGAATAATAATAGTAACAACAATGCGGTAGTTGTATTCAGTGGCGGACAAGATTCAACTACTTGCTTATTTTGGGCATTAGAAAGATTTGATAAAGTTATTGCAGTAACTTTTAACTATAACCAAAAACATAAATTAGAAATAGAATGTGCAAAAAATATAGCTAAAGAGCTTGGTGTAGAACATCATATATTAGATATGGATTTACTTAATCAATTAGCACCAAATGCGTTAACTCGTGACGATATAAAAATTGAAGAAGGAAAAGACGGCGAACTTCCTTCTACTTTTGTTGAAGGCCGCAACATGGTGTTCTTAACTTTCGCAGCTATACTTGCTAAAACTAAAAATGCTAGACATATAGTTACAGGTGTATGTGAAACAGACTTCAGCGGATACCCTGATTGCAGAGATGTATTTGTAAAATCATTAAATGTAACTGCTAATTTAGCTATGGATTATGATTTTGTAATGCACACTCCTTTAATGTGGCTAGACAAAGCACAAACTTGGGAATTGGCTGACAAATACGGAAAACTTGAATATGTTAGAGAAAAAACTCTTACTTGTTACAATGGAATAATTGGTGATGGATGTGGTGAATGCCCTTCATGCAAACTTAGACAACACGGTTTAGAAACTTACTTAAAACAAAAAGAAGAACTTAATAAATAGTGAAAGGAATTTAGATATGTTAGAAACAGGAAGACAAAATAAAGAATTAGAAGGTTTAAGTTTACTTGGGAATCAAGGAACTAAATATAAATTCGGATATGATCCAGATATATTAGAAGTATTCGATAACAAACATCCAAACAATGATTACTTTGTTAAATTCAACTGCCCTGAATTTACAAGTTTATGTCCAATAACAGGACAACCTGATTTTGCAACTATATATATTAGTTACATTCCAGGTGAAAAAATGGTTGAAAGTAAGTCATTGAAATTATATTTATTCAGTTTTAGAAATCACGGGGATTTCCATGAAGATTGCATGAATATAATAATGAAAGACTTAATAAAATTAATGGCTCCAAAATACATCGAGGTATGGGGTAAATTTACTCCAAGAGGTGGAATCAGTATCGACCCATACTGCAACTACGGAATACCTGGAACTAAATATGAAAAAATGGCTGAACATAGAATGATGAACCATGATTTATATCCAGAAAAAGTTGATAATAGATAATTTAAAATAATTATTAAGTATAAATTTTTACTGTAAATAAAAAGACAATAAGTTATCCAATCCGTTTCATATGGTTTGTAACACTTATTGTCTTTTTATTTAATCTATATTATTTTTTATAAACAATCTTACCATCAATCATAGTTATAACAGGTAGTATATCTCTTATTTCCATAGGGTCACAAGTGAATATATCTTTATCAAGAACTACTATATCAGCAAGTTGACCAGGTTTAATTCTACCTTTTTTACCTTCCATAAATTCCATATATGCACTACCTTCAGTATATGCATCTATTGCTGTATAAACATCTACACATTCTTCTGGATAGAATCCACCTTCTGGGAATCCTTTTGAATCTTTACGAGTTACTGCACTGTATATGTTAGGGAATGGATTACAGTCTTCAACTGGACAATCTGTTCCATAAGCTATTTTTGCACCTAAATCTCCTAAAGTTTTGAATGCGTAAGAAGTAGAAGCTAATTCTTTACCACATCTTTTTTCAACTATGTGCATATCGTAGTCAAGGAATATCGGTTGGTAACTTACAACTATTCCTAATTTTGCAATTCTTTCTAATAATGCTTTATCTGTTATTTGACAATGAACTAATGTATGTCTTAATTTATTGCCTTCTTCTCCAAATGTTTTTTCATAGCTATCTATAGTTTTTTCAATAGCACCATCACCTATAACATGAGTTGCAACTTGGATTCCTGCATCACTTGCCACTTTGCAGAATTCATCCATAACTTCTTCACTCATCCATTCAATTCCGTTATTTGTTGGATCATCTTTATATCCGCCTCTGACAAGGGCAGTTCTTGCACCTAAACTTCCGTCTTTGAATAATTTAAGTGGTCCAAGTTGGATTAGAGAATCTTCATCGTATTTTCCATTTTTAAATTCTCCATTTTCGATATAATCTTTGAATTCTTCTACTGTTTCAAAAGATATTTGATGTCTGTAACGAATAATTCCTTCTCCTGAATTATAGATATCTTTGAAGAATTTGAAATATGCTGGATAATCGAATACTATTGTTCCTAAGTCATTACTTTGAACAGTAGTTATACCATGTTGTGCAGCATATTTGCTTGCTTCGATGAACATTTTCTTTCTTTGTTTAATATCTGCTTTTGGAATTACATTTTTAGCATAGTTACAAGCATTTTCAGCAAAAATTCCATTTGGATATCCATCTTCACCTATTTCAAATGTGCCACCTGGATATTGTGGTGAATTTCCATCTATACCTAAAAGTTCTATAGTTTTTGTATTTGTAGTTAATATATGACCACAAATTCTTTCAAGAACTACAGGTATTTCAGTAGATATTTTATCTAAATCAAATCTAGTTGGTATTCTGTCGCTATCTGTAAAATAATCTTGATTCCATCCTTGAGCATATAAACCGTGTTTTACTCTGTCCGGGTTTTCTTCAACATATTTTTTACATCTATCTATCATTTCGTCGATGCTTTCGCAATCTCCTATTTTAACTTGGCACATTCTTTCACCAAAGTTAAATATGTGCATATGTGAATCGTTTAATCCTGGTATTACAGTTTTTCCTTCACAATCTATTTTTTCATCAATATCTGTAGTCGCTAAAATTTCTTCATTAGTTCCAATAGCTTTGATTTTTCTATCTTCGACTAAAACAGCTTCTACAAATCTTTCTCTTTCTACATAAACTTTTGCATTATATAAAGCTATTTTCATTTTAATTTTCCCCCATAATTTCATCTAATATAATTCGAAATTATAATATTATGCTGTACGTTCTTCTTTTTTATTCTTTTTATCAAAATATAAATAGAATACAACCCCTATAGCAGGAACTATAAATCCAGTTACTGCACTTACTGGATCATCAAAGAATGTACTTATAACTAATCCTAAGAAAATAAGCGCTGTAATTATTACACTTACTGGATAGAACCAAACTTTATATGTTCTTTCTATTTCAGGCATTTTTTTACGAAGTATTGGTACAGCTAAAACAACCAAGAAGTTAAATAACATTGTTTGGAAAACAACTAAGTTAGTTAATTGGTCTAAATCTCTCATTAATACTAAGATTATAGATATTATTGCTTGAACTATTAATGCAGTTGTAGGAACTTTATATTTAGGATGTAATTTCCCAAATGATTTAAAGAAGTGACCTTCTTTAGACATTGCATAATACATACGAGGTTGAGCTAATACTAGTCCATTTACTGAACCAAATATAGCTATTACCATCGCTGCAGTAACTAACATACCACCTGCATTACCAAATATTAATTTAGCAACTTCTGTTCCTAAATAGTAGTTTTCTGATTTTATCATTTCTACTACTGTTTCATAAGGTAAAACCCTGTATATAGCATAGTTAAATAATGCATAAAGTACTGTTATTCCACCTATACCTATTATTAATGCTAATGGTAAATCTCTTTTAGGATTTTTAATTTCTTCTGTTACTGTATTTAAATTAGTCCATCCTTCATAAGCCCACAATGATGCTACAATTGCAAATGCAAGCATTGATATAGTTCCTGCTGTACCATGAGATGCCATTTCATTTCCCATACTTAAATCTGGAGTAATTTTTCCACATAATAATGCTCCACCTAATATTAATAAGATTGGTACTAATTTTGCTACCATAGAAATATTTTGTAAAATTGATGATAATTTTACACCATAACAGTTATAAATAGTTAATCCTATAATTAATACGATTGCAAATACTTTTATTCCTGTATTATTAAGGTCTACAAAAGATTTAAGAGCAGTTGGAAGTGCTATAGCCAGAGCTGCTACTGAACCTGGTCCTCCTATTAACCAGTCTGAGAATCCTGCTAAGAATCCTACACATGGATGATATGCTTCTGTTAGGTATACCATTCTACCACCTGCTTTAGGCATAGCTGCTCCTAATTCTGCATAACATAATCCACCGAATAGAGATATTATTCCTCCTAAAACCCAAGCTAAAATTGCTAGGCCATAATTATAATTGGTTCTTTGTAATACGTAAGAACCAAGATAGAATATACCTGAACCTATCATGATTCCGCCGATAATACTTACTCCTCCGAAAACACCGATTTCTCTTTTGAACTCAGTTCTTTCAGATGATAATTCTTGTACATGTTTTTGATTATTCATCCCCTATTTTTCCTTTCTTTATTATTATTCATCAATCCCCTACCAAATTATAGCATAATCTAAAAATTCTCACAATTCGATATATGTATTATTTACTCTAATTTATATATTTTTTTAAATAAATTATATATTTAATTAATAAAACAACTAATTAAAACATATTTTGCACCTTACAGTTTTCAAATTTGACTTTTTTACACTTTTTATATTTAATAAAAATTTATATCTTTAAAGAAATTTATTATCTTAGATTTATGGGTATATTATTAAAAAGGATTTAATCATGAAAGGAGGTTATGAGTGATTTTTGTAATTACTCTGCTGGATTTATGATAGATAAAAATATTCAAACTGGATTTAATTTTGACAATTCATATATAAATTTGCCAAAAGAATTTTACAGCCATGTAAATTTGAAACCTGTAAAATCACCAAAACTTGTTATTTTAAATAATAATTTAGCATCATCTCTTGGATTAAGTTTAGAATTTCTTAAATCACCTAAAGGAATTTCTATTCTTTCTGGAAATACAAAAGCTGACGATGGGGCATATATATCTCAAGCTTATGCAGGTCATCAATTCGGACATTTTACAATGCTAGGTGATGGTCGTGCTTTGCTTATTGGAGAACAAATTACACCTTCTAATCAAAGATTTGATATACAGCTTAAAGGTTCTGGTAGAACTCCTTTTTCTCGAGGTGGCGATGGTCGTGCTGTTCTCGGCCCAATGTTGAGAGAATATATAATAAGCGAGGCAATGCATGGATTAAAAATTCCAACTACAAGAAGTCTCTCTGTTATTTCAACTGGTGAAGATGTATATCGAGATGAAATTAAGCAAGGTGCTATATTAACAAGAGTCGCATCTAGTCATATCCGCTTTGGAACTTTTGAGTTTGCATCATATTTTCTTGATAAAGATAAATTAAAACAACTTGCCGATTATACAATAAAAAGACATTTTCCTTTTATATCTGGTGAGCAAAATAAGTATGTTTCTCTTTTAGAAGAAGTGATAAAACTACAAGCATCATTAGTTGCAAAATGGCAATGTGTTGGTTTTATACATGGTGTTTTAAATACAGACAATATGAGTATTTGTGGTGAAACAATTGACTATGGTCCTTGTGCTTTTATGGATACTTATGATCCAAAAACAGTTTTTAGTTCTATAGATACTGAAGGAAGATATTCATATCAGAACCAAATAACTATGATTAGTTGGAATCTATGTAGATTTGCAGAAACACTACTCCCTCTAATAAGTGATGATGAAGACAAGGCAATTGATATTGCACAAGATTGTTTAGCTAAATTTACGGATTTGGCCATATCTAATCTCATTTTAGGAATGTGTTCAAAAATCGGTATATTCGAACCTGATTCAAAAGATGAATCTTTATTAAATGGGTTATTAGATATGATGAAAAAATATAAAGAAGATTATACAAATACTTTTTTAGCATTAACTTTTAAAGATTTTCCTAAAAGTAGAATGTTTGTGACAGATGAATTTTCTGTTTGGTATAAAAGATATCAAGATAGAATTAAATCTCAAGGTAAATCAAAAGAAGAAGTTTTTAATTTGATGAAAAATTCCAATCCTGCAGTTATACCTCGAAATCATAGAGTTGAAGAGGCTTTAGCAGCTGCCGAAAATGGTGATTTTTCTGTAATGAATAATCTTCTAAAAGCTCTAGCTAATCCTTTTGAGCATTCTGATTTCCAAAAAGAATATTCAAAACCAGCTCCAAAATCCCAATGTGATTATAAAACTTATTGTGGAACTTAATATATTTTGATTTAAAAGGCGTTATAAATTTAATGTTATAACGTCTTTTAATTTAAAATATTATACAATTTAGTATTTTTTTCAACTTATTCTTTTATTTTTTATTTATTTGTCTATCAAAACATTTTGTATACATTCCACAGTATATTTCTGCTATAATATTAATATTATAATCGGAAATAAGGAGGTTTACTGTGATAAATAATTTACAAGAAGCTGAAAATTGTATGCTTTGTAAGAAAGCCAGATGTCAAAAAAACTGTCCTATAAATACACCTATTCCTCAAGTAGTTCAACTCTATAAAAACGGTGAAATTGAAAAGGCAGGAGAAATTTTATTTAATAACAATCCTCTATCTGTAATTTGTGCGATAGTATGTCCACATGAAAAACAATGTAGGGGGAATTGTATAAGAGGAATAAAAAAAGAACCTGTTCATTTCCATTCAATCGAACAAGAAATTTCAACAGAGTATCTAAAAAACACTAAATTTATAAAACCAGAAAGTAATGGTATAAAAGTTGCTGTAATAGGTTCTGGTCCTGCAGGGCTTACAGTTGCTTTTGAACTTGCTAAAAAAGGATATGACGTAACGATATTTGAAAAAAATGAAAAAATCGGTGGTGTTTTAACTTATGGTATACCTGATTTTAGATTATCTAGAGAATTAATAGATTTATTAGTTAGTCGCCTTTTAGATCTTGGTGTAAAAATAAAAATAAATTCAATAGTCGGTCCGGTAATAACCTTAAATAAATTATTCAAAGATGGATATAAATCTATATTCATAGGTACAGGCGTATGGAATCCCAAAAGATTAGATATAAAAGGCGAAACTTTTGGACATTCTCATTATGCAATAGATTATTTAAAAAGTCCTAAATACTACTCTTTAGGAAAAAAAGTTGTCGTTATTGGAGCAGGAAATGTGGCTATGGATGCTGCTAGAACTGCAAAAAGAAACGGTGCCGAAGAAGTTTATGTTGCTTATAGACGTGATTTTGAAGATATGACAGCGACTAAACATGAAATTTCTGAAGCTATAGAAGAAGGTGTTTTATTTAAAACATTTGAGGCTCCAGTTGAAATAGTAGATGATGGTATAATACTTGCTCGTACCGAGAAAAAGGAAGTCGACGGAAAAAGTACAGTTGGTATGATTCCAGATAGTGAATACTTATTTGAATGTGATTCTATATTAATTGCGGTTAGTCAAGCACCTAAAAATACTATTGTTGTAAACAATAAAGGTGTTGATACAACTAAACGTGGTCATATCGAAACTGACGAAAAAGGTCACACTACTAAAGAAGGTGTATTTGCATGTGGGGACGTTGTTCTTGGGGCTAGTACAGTAATTCAAGCTGTAAATTCAGCTAAAATAGTTAGTGAATCTATGGATGAATATTTACAAGAAATAACTGAAGAAGAAGTTATTTAATTAAAAAACAGTATTGAAAATCTGCTTAGATAATCAATACTGTTTTATATTTTTGCCTATTGTTTCATGTAGAACTTTTTTATTCTGAATCTACTTTTATAGCAGTCCATGCATCATCATACATTTGTTTAGTTTTTAAATCGAAATCTTTGTATATTTCGCATCTATTCATAATTTCTTTTGTCATATATGCATTTGGATTGTCTTGAACTTCTTTTGGTTGCTCTAATCTAGCTTCTTTATTTGGTGTTGTATATCCTATTTCATCTGCTATTCTAAGTGCACTTTTTTTATCACTTACAAAATTTATAAATTTCTCAGCACCATCTACATTTTTAGCATTTGAAGTTATACATAAACTATCAATCCAGAAGTTTGCTCCCTCTTTTGGAACAACATAAACTAAGTTTGGATATTCAGCTTGAAGATTTAGACCTTCACCTGACCAAATCATATTTATATTAGTTTCGCCAGCAGGTATCATTGTAGTTCCATTATCTACTCCGTATATTGGATTTACTAATTTTCTTTGTTTTAATAATAATTCTTTAGCTTCATTAATTTCATCTTTATTAGTTGAGTTTAAAGAATATCCTAATTTCTTTAATGCTACTCCTATTGTATCTCTGTATGTATCGAACATAAATATTTGGTCTTTATATTTTTCATCCCATAATATGTCCCAACTATCTACTTTTTCTTTCACTACATCTTTATTATATATAAGACCTACTGTTCCAAACATGTACGGAACTGAGTATTGATTTCCTGGGTCTATATCTAAATCTAGATATTGTTTATCCATTTGAGATATATTTGGTATATTGTCTTTATTTAATTTTTGTACAAGTCCTTTTTCAATCATTCTTGGCATTAATGCATCTGATACTAAAACGACATCGTATTTTCCAGCACCACTGTTTATTTTTTGATACATAGCCTCCATATCATCAAAAGTCTCCATATTTACTTTTATGTTATATGTTTTTTCAAATTCTTTTATTGTTTCATCATCAATGTTTTCACCATAGTTAAAAAAGTTTATTTGTTCTTGTTCTTTTTTGCTACACCCTGTAAATAATACTGTCATCATTAATATACATAAAGATATAGCAATTAATTTTGATAATTTTTTCATAGTACACTCCTTTCAATTATTAAATCCAACTTAATTAATATTACAATAGTTTATTATATCATTAATCTGTATTTTTTTTACTTAATATATTCTATGTTCTTTTAGAAAAACCTTATGTTTTTTTGAAAATAATTCTTTTAAATTTTTATTTATTTACAAATAATAAAAAGACGATCTAAAAGACCGTCTTTTTATTATCCTATTATACTATTTTTTATATTATTCTACTACAGGAATTGCATTTAATTTCTCATTCATATCAAGTAATTGTTCTTTTGTTAAAGTTACATTTGTTGCTCCAAGAAGTGATGTTAATCTAAGAACAGTGAAACTTCCTAACATTTTCATCATTGGCGCTATATCAAACTTTTCAGAATTTCCGCCCATCATACTGCCCATAGCTGATACCATAACTTCTTTAAATACTGTAGCACCTTCTTCAGATTTAACTATATCTTCTATTTTGCTGTTTAAAGAGTAATATCCTTCTGGTGCAGTTACATCGAACCAGTTTAATATTGCTCCTTTTTCTTTTAATCTATATTCTTCGTTGAATACTTCTACTTTTCTTATGAAACTTTCGTCTTTGCAATCTCCAGCAACAGCAACTAAAGTAGTTTCTCCTGTATTTGGTACTTCGAAGTAGAAGAAGTGTTCTGGACAAGTTTGTTTTCCTAAGCTTACACCATTAGCGAATAATTCTACCTCTGGTTGGTTTGAGTAAACAGTTACTTTTGTAGTTTCTTCTACTCTATCAACATATCTTTTTCCGCATATGTGTACAAATGGCTCATCTGATAACCAAGCTTTGTAAGCGTAGAATGAGTCCTTTTTATATTTACGGTCAAATGTTATTAAACCTTTGTGGTTTTGTCCATTTTCCCCACCTTCATTTCTTGAGTCTGCACCGAAGTCAAACATATTCCATACATGTGTAGCCCACATATATTTTCTTGTGTAGAATTGTTTGATTAATTCTTCATGGTAGTATGCTTGATATTCTTCTGTATAGTCACCTTGTTGTGGGTCAGAAGTATGCCAGTTTAATGCTTCACAACCATATTCACTACAACCTATTGGTATGTTTGGATATTTTGCATGGAACTCATCAAACCAAGGACCATTTTGAGAAGTATCTCCTCCATACCATCCGAAGTAATGGTTATATGAAACTGTATCTGGTATTTGAACATATGGATCATCCATGCTACACATAGATACACAAGCCATAGTTGTTAAACGAGTTTTGTCCATTTCGTGAACTAAGTCATTTAATATTACATGGTTTTCTCTTAAATCTTCATCAGAATCACCATGCATTGTTATTTCGTTTGATAATCCCCATACAATTATTGATGGATGGTTGTAGTTTTGAACTACTAATTCTTTCATTTGAGATATTGTATTTTCTCTACCATTTGGCATATGAGTAGATATGTATGGTATTTCAGCCCATACTACCATACCTCTTTCATCACATAAATCATAGAAGTATTGGTCATGTTGATAGTGAGCAAGTCTTATTGTAGTTGCTCCTAATTCACATATTAAATCCATGTCTTCATCATGATGTTCTTTAAGTAATGCATTACCTATTCCCCATCTATCTTGGTGACGAGATACACCCCTTAATGGATATTCTTCCCCATTTAATATAAATCCGTTTTCTGGATGTATTTCGAAAGTACGGCATCCAAATCTAGCACTTACGTTGTCTAAAACTTCTTCTTCATCTTTTAAACAAACTTCTGCAGTGTATAGATATGGGTCTTTTTTACCATGCCATAAATGTACGTTTTCTATTTCGAAAGATGCTACTGTTTCTGATGCTGGAGTTTCTTTTTCTGCAACAACATTTCCTTCTGCATCTTTTAATGTATATACTAATTTTTGAGTTTCTTTTGCATTTTTAACGAATACTTCAACTTCTACTTTAGCATCTTTTCCTACTACCTCTGGTGTAACTTTTATACCCGGAGTTCCGTAGTATTCTAAATCAAAGTGTGATTCATTTACTGCGATTATGTTTAAATCTCTGTATATACCACCATAGAAAGTAAAGTCCGCATTTTGTGGGTAAACTCTATCGTTTTGTGAATTGTCTACTTCAAATACGAATAAGTTTTTGTCTTCTAATGCATCAGTTATATCAACTCTCCAAGTTGAGTATCCACCATCATGGTTAGCTAATTTTTTACCATTAATATATAAAATAGCTGAAGAATTTGCCCCTTGTATTTCTAAGAAATATCTATCAGCTTTTGGTAAATCCATTTTTTCAAGTTCTTTTGCATAGAAAGCAGTCCCTCTATAAAGGTCATTTCCACCATCTTGTCCGTCTATATTGTTCCAAGTGTGTGGTATATTAACCCAGTTCCATCTTTCAGGCATTGTAGTTGGAGCCTCTAATGCTTCTTTAGAAAATCCCCATTTTGTGTTGAAATTATATATTTGTCTCATTATATATATTCTCCCCTCATTATAATAAATGTTAAAATTAAATACATTTTTCCAACCAAATCAAAGTTAGAAAATCCTATTTTCATGCCACAAGTAATAACTATAGCATTTAATTTTTTCATTATGTATTATTGATTTTTACATAGTATGTTAATTATATCACAGAAAACGTTTTTGTAACTTAAGATATCCGTTTTTTTAATTAATATATCCGACTTTTTGTGTAGTATTAATTTTAACATTTATTTTATTTTTTGTTTTTTAAATAAAAATTAATATCTAAAAAGTTGTTTTTATAATTACAAAATATGTTTATAATATTCTCATATACTTTTAAATTTTAAACTTACTAAAATTATTATAAAGGAGATTATTTTATGCAATCAGATACTCTAGATTTTACTATTAAACTATTATCAAAATGTATTTCTGTAAAAGTAAGGCGATTAAAAAAATCTTTATTAGACGATATCGCTCTTGAAGGCTATTCCGATTTTTCTTCTATGATTAATTATTATCTTGCAAAATGTTTAAATACTTATCTTAATCAATGTGAAAATTCCATAATCACAAATATAATTACTCCATTTAATACTCAATATTATGCATTATGCATTTCAAAAGAAGAAGATGAACATATTATGATTGGACCTTTTTTAGAAAATCCAGTCAGAGGTAATATCGTATATGAAATTATAAGTAAATTACAATTAAGCTTGGATTACGCTGCTAAATTGAAACTTTACTATCAATCAATTCCATCTATTGATTCTGCTGAAGTTTTTGAAATTTTATATACTATAAATGAGCACTTTACCAAAAACTCTGAATTGCCTATAGTAAATACCTTAGATTTGAGTATTCTGTCTAAACAAGATTCAAGTTATGATATTTTTGTCCAAGATATAAATCGAACTTCAATGTATAAAGTTCTTGAAGATCGCTATTTATCAGAAGATAAACTTCTATCTTATATTACAAGTGGAGATATTAATAGAGCTCAAAATTATTTTGAGAAATATCCTGTAAAAATTATTGAATTTAGTAATTCTTCACACTCAATAAGGGAAATTAAAAATCTTTTACTTAGCGGAAATACATTATTTCGCAAAGCTTCACATATAGGGGGTGTCCCTCCTATATATTTAGATGAATTATCGAGAAAATGGGCAAAAAAAATAGAACATGCTGCCTCATTTGAGGCTTTAGACAGTTTTCCATACGAAATGATACGTTCTTATTGTCTATTAACAAAAAAATATTCTCTACCACAACTTTCTTATACTGTAAAAGAAGCTGTTACTTTTATTAATTTAAATTTATCGTCTAATCTTACGGTAAAGAAAGTATCTAGCAAAATTGGTTTGTCTCCAGACTATCTTACACGATTATTTAAAAAGGAAATGGGGATGAATATTATTACATACATCAATAAAAAGAGAATTGAAACATCATTAGAATTATTGAAAGTTACAGATTTATCTATTGCCGAAATTGGAGATTTGATTGGCTTAAATAATACTTCTTATTTTTATACATTATTTAAAAAAGAAACAGGAACATCACCTAAACAATATAGAAATAGCATCATATCTTAAAAAGGGCTTTTTGAGCCCTTTTTAGATTAATCAAATGGTTGTTCCTCTAATACCCACGGTAATTCAACATTTGTTACTTCAGCAATAAAGTATGGTTTTTCCATACCTGTGTTTGCATAAATGTGTGCATCTGTATCATATCTATATAATGTTATAACTGCATCTTCATCATATAGTACAGTTTTGTCCTCGAATAATTCACCCTTAACTGAATAATAACTTTCATAGATACGCTTATCTTCTTTTTCATTCCAGAAAAAATCAAGTATCTCTAATGGATAATCTATATTAATACCTAACTGTTGTAATGCTTTTGCTGCTTTTGGATATGTACTTTCAAAAGTTTTTAAGTAATTTTTACAGTACATACATTGGCAATGCTCGTTGTATATATCCAAGTAAGATTTTGTTGCTTCTATATCAACTTTGTATTTCATCTTAATCACTCCTATCTAAGAATATTTCTTTTCACCAATTATTAACTATTTTATATTTTTTATATACCTAAATCAAATTTTTTGGTATTATATATTAGTGATTGTATACAAAATACATTATTAATATATTTTATAGGAGGTTTCACAATGAATAACGAAACAAAAGTTAAAGTTGTAACTGCTGATCCTTCAGCATTAGGACTTTTCGGATTAGCAATAATAACATTAGTAGCTTCATCTCAAAAACTTGGATTAACTTCTGGTGTATCTTTAGTTTTACCATGGGCTATATTCTTAGGAGCAACTGCTCAATTAATGGCATCAATAAATGATTTCAAACACAATAATACATTTGGAGCAACTGCTTTCGGTGCTTATGCATTCTTCTGGTATGCAGTTGGATTCACTTGGTTAATACAAAATGGAGTATTCGGTGCAGAATTAGCTGCTGCTTGCGACTCTAAGCAATTAGGATTTGCTTACTTAGGATATTTAATATTCACTATATTCATGACTATAGGAGCTATGGAAACTCATAAAGTATTATTCACTATATTTGTTCTTATAGACTTCTTATTCCTAGGATTAACATTAACTTCATTTGGAATAATGGAACATGCTACTCATATGTTAGCTGCTTATTCTGAATTAGCTATAGCTATAGTTTCATTCTATGGATGTGGTGCTGCAGTATTAAATACTCACTTCGGAAAAGTATTCTTACCAGTTGGTAAACCATTTGGAATATTTAAAAAATAATAATTTTTAATATATAGTAAAACAGCTTAGGTATAAATATCTAAGCTGTTTTTTTATAAAAAATTATTATTTCTAAATTCTATACTTATTACTTATGATAGGGCTCTCCGTTGTTTATCCTATAAGCTCTATAGACTTGTTCTAATAAAATCAATCTCATTAATTGATGTGGGAATGTCATTTTTGAGAAAGATAATTTATAATCTGCTCTTGATAAAACTTCATCTGAAAGTCCTAATGAACCTCCAATTACAAAAGTTATATTGCTTATACCCCTTACACCTAACTTATTTATAGTTTCTGCAAGTTCTTCTGACGATAAATTTTTACCGTCGATTGCAAGGGCGATTACATAGCTATTATCCTTGATTTTAGATAGTATTTTCTTTCCTTCTTTTTCTTTTATCATTAGCATTTCTTTATCACTAAGATTTTCTGGAGCTTTTTCATCTTCTAGTTCTATTATCTCTAATTTGCAGTATTTAGATAATCTTTTTTTG